>JAEIGA010001916.1_pt1 | contig 33138 bp, 44 predicted proteins | sample 9270691 | NCBI WGS metagenome assembly JAEIGA01 (sample SAMN17057246, study PRJNA624740) | gut metagenome | biome: biome; isolation source: fecal sample | host: Bos grunniens | place: China: Xizang | collected 2019 | reverse complement strand
TTCGTTTTTCTCTTTTTTCTTCTTTGGTCATAATAAAAAGCTCCATTGCGTAAAATCTTTTCTTTTATTTTACCACAATGGAGCTCTATTCCGTTTACAATATAGTGTTTTATTGCGAAAAGTTTTTATTCTTTATCGCTGGACGTTTTGTATTTTTTAGTCGTTCATATTTTCGTATATCATGTAAAATTCCATTCCATATTTTTTGACTTGTTTTCTTGTCCAATGTCACGTTTATATGGCTAATTTCATTCAGCAATTGTTCAGTCCATGCATTTGCAACTTCTGGATTTTCGTTGATAAAGTCAATCAATTCTGTTCCCATTAATTTAGACGATATTCTATCAAATTCTTCGATTGTCATATAACTCTCCTTGTATAATCAGTATGATATTTTCAAGAATCATATTAGCCCATTTTGTTCCGAAAATCAATAGAACAATTTGTTCCACATATAATATTATCGATAGGAGAGAAATTATATGAATTTGGAACGCATAAAAAATCTTAGGGAAGATAGTGATTTATCACAAAAGGATATTGCTGTAAAATTAAATATAAGTCAACGAGCATATTCTCATTATGAAAATGGAAGTAGAAATATGCCATTAAACATATTAGTTCAGCTTGCAGAGGTGTATAATTGCTCTGTTGATTATTTGTTAGGTCGAACAAATAAAAAAGAAATAAACAAATAATTATTTATCGGTATTCGGGCACTTTTCGGGCACTTTTGTATAACAAAAAACAACAAGTTATAATAATACAAATGTGTAAATTTATGCGAAATAGTAAATTATAGTAGGTTATAACAACATATAACTTAACAAAAACAGCCCTCATTCCTTTAGATAACTAAGCAAGAAAGCCTTGATTTTCAAGGCTTTTTTTGCATGCAAGCCTGTTTGGGACAACTTTGGGACAACTTTTTTTGCCCATTTTTGCCGACTTTCTCATAAGGCAAATTATCGAGAATATCGTGTTGAATTAGAACGATGAAAAAGCTAATAAGAACGGGATGCCAAACAACCGAATAAACAATTGCCAAACAACCGAAAAATACGCAGCCAAACAACCGAAAAACATTGATAAAAATATTCTAAACGGTTATACTAGTAGATAAGAGGTGATGATTGTGAAGGAATACAAGAAAAGAATTGCAGATGAATTAATAAAAAAGAAGTTAAAAGGAAAAGGTGCAGTTTTAGTGGAGGGACCAAAGTGGTGTGGAAAAACTACAACAGCTGAAGAACTTTCAAAGAGTGTTTTGTATATGTCAAAACCAGATAACCTGAAACAGAATATGATGTTAGCTGATATCAATCCATCGCTCTTACTGACTGGAGATGTACCAAGGCTAATAGATGAATGGCAAATAGCTCCAAAACTTTGGGATGCTGTAAGATATGAAGTAGATCATAGAAATGAAGAGGGGCAATTCATCTTAACGGGGTCTGCTGTACCAGCAAAATCAGATGCTATACAGCATACGGGAACAGGACGATTCGCATGGGTTCTTATGCGACCAATGAGCTTATTTGAATCCGGAGAATCGAATGGAAGCGTGAGATTAACGGAATTGTTTGATACGCCTGAACAGATTGGAGCGATTAATACATTAAATCTAAATCAAATAGCGTTTTTAGTATGCCGGGGAGGGTGGCCACGTGCTACATTCATGGAAGAAGATGTGGCGCTTGAACAGGCATATGATTATTATGATGCGATTGTAAATCAAGATATATCTAGGGTAGATGAAGTCAAAAGGAATGCAGAACGTGTAAAGACACTTATGCGTTCTTATGCAAGAAATCAAGGGGCACAAGTGTCTAATGCAATGTTAAAGGCAGATATGCAGGCGAATGATGTGGATTCTTTAGATGAAGATACGGTAATGTCATATGTGAATGCATTAAAGAAAATATTTGTTATTGAAGATATGCCGGCATGGAACCCCAATCTGCGGTCCAAAACGGCCATTCGGTCATCAGATACCAGATATTATATAGATTCGTCAATAGCTGTTGCAGCATTAGGATTAGGACCAAATGACTTAATGAATGATTTAGAAACATTTGGCCTGTTGTTCGAAACAATGTGTATTAGAGATTTGAGAGTTTATGCGGATGCTAGTGGGGGTTCGGTGTATCACTATCGTGATAAATCTGGTTTGGAATGTGATGCTGTAATTCACCTAAGAAATGGAAGTTATGGACTGGTGGAAATCAAAATAGGTGGAGAAAATGCTATTGAGCATGGGGCGTTAACATTAAAAACATTAGCAAGTAAGATAGATACGGATAAAATGAAAGCACCTGCGTTTTTATTGGTGTTGACAGCAGTGGGTGATTATGCGTATCGAAGAGAAGATGGAGTTTACGTAGTCCCAATTGGATGTCTAAGGGAGTGATAGGAGACATTGATGATTGTATTTTTGGGACAACTTTGGGACAACTCCCATAACAAAATATAACAAACTATAATAAGTACACAACACGAAAAACCCGCATTTTATGCGGGTTTAACACGTTATAACAACTTATAAAACTAGTCCAAACGCCCCTCATTCCTTTAGAAATTAAGAGAAACAGTCCTAGAGATAGGGCTGTTTCTCCGTTATATCTCAGGCACATATCTGAAGGTGAACGCAGATATGCCTAATTTTTTAGTCCAAGCATTTGTATGTACAGTAACGGTGTACTCATTGGCATACCCCATGACATCATAGGAGAACATTATATTTTTAAAATCATTATCAAGAATATGATTAATTAAAGCCTGTTGCAATTTATTTTGGTCCAGTATAACGAGTTTGTTTGCTGTAATGGTAAGCGAAGCAGCATACCCAGAAGAGTCAGCGTTCGTTACAACATTGTCAACAGTCGGATTGCGACTAAACTGGAGATAAAAAATTCCTAGTGCAAATGACAGACATAAAATAATTAGAAATATTTTTCGTTTCATAATGGTCCTCCTTTTTATGTGGGGTGTACTACTATATAGTGTACAACTATACAACTTATATTTCAATACAGAGTTTCATATAATAAGCACGGGTGAGAAATATGAGTAAGTTATATATTGATTTGGAAACGGTATTAAAAGAGAAGAATGTTAGTAAAAACAAGTTGTGTATCAATTGTAGTATGCAGAGAACACAGCTTAATAACTATTGTAAGAATAAGGTAAGAGGTGTAGATTTAACACTTCTTGGCAGAATGTGCAAGTATTTAGAGTGTACGCCAAATGATATATTGAAATTTAAAGATGATGAAGAATAGGATAAATACTCCAAGGCAGGTGTCGGGAAAACCGGCACCTGCTTTTTGAGTAAAAATATTGAACAACGTCTAGTCATCATCGCAAAAATAGAGTAAAATATAAGACACACCAATTTGATAAGAGGTAACAAATGCAAGAAATTAGATTATTATTAGAGCAAAGTTTAAATATAGATTTCCTTGGGGCAACACTTAGTAATCCAAAGGACAAGAATGGAATCAACAAGGTAAAGGTGCGTCCAATTCTTAAGAAGGAAATTTTGCTTTTTCAGTGTGAAGAGCATAAGAATAATCAGGCTTTTCACCACAATTATGAAGTGGCTGAAGCGGTTGAGAAGATTACCGATTACATGGAACTATTTAAACAGATGCAGCTGGAGACAAAACAGTTTAAAGCAACAGTTCTTGTAAGTAAGAAGGGCAAGGTAACCATTCAGAAAAAGCAGCAGACGGGTTGTGTGAAGAAGGTAAATTTATCTCATAATCGCAGCAAGAAGTACATTTTGCAGGAGGGGATGAAGGTTCCGTTTTTGCAAGATTTGGGTGTTATGACTTCAGAGGGAAAGATTGTTCGTACGAAGTTTGATAAGTTCCGTCAGATCAATCGTTTCCTGGAGTTTGTTGAGGATATTTTGCCACAGCTGGATAAGAATAAAGAAATAACCATTTTAGATTTTGGGTGCGGCAAGTCCTATCTGACTTTTGCGATGTACTATTATCTGCATGAATTGAAAAATTATGATGTGCGTATTATTGGACTGGATTTGAAGACGGATGTGATTCGCCATTGTAATGAGTTAAGTGAAAAATACGGGTATGAGAAACTAAAATTCCTAGAGGGAAATATCGCAGATTACACCGGTGTGGATGAAGTTGACATGGTAGTTACCCTTCATGCCTGTGATACGGCAACGGATTTTGCACTGGATAAAGCAGTGGGATGGAACGCAAAGGTGATTTTATCTGTGCCTTGCTGTCAACATGAATTAAATGGACAGATGCACAGTGAACTGCTTGCGCCATTATTTAAATATGGTCTTATCAAAGAGCGTATGGCGGCTTTGATTACCGATGCCATGCGTGCGGAATACTTAGAGAATCAAGGGTATGAAGCTCAAATTTTAGAGTTTATTGATATGGAGCATACACCGAAGAATATATTAATTCGCGCGGTGAAAACGGGGAAAAAGAAAAATAATCAGGAAAGCATTCAGGCTTGTGAGGAGTTTTTCCATATTAAGCCTACATTGGGGAAATTATTAAATGAAAGAACGAACAATTAAGATTGTAGTTTTAGGGATTGTGTTTATTGCGGCCTTGATTGGTTTCAGTTTTTGGACAAATCGGGGGAATGCAGATATGACTGCAGATATGGATGCGGCCACACTTCCAACACTCTCCTTCATGGTGGGAGGAAAAGAAGTGAATCTTTTGGTTGGGCATAAGCAAGAGATGAACGTGGTATCTATGCGAGACACAATAGCCATATGCGACGAGCAGGAGAAATTAACTGTGAAGATTTCTCATAATGAAAATGGATACGATTCGTTGAAGTACGAGGTGTATTCTTTGGATGGAACAGAGCAGTTATACGAAGATAGTATTGATAAAATAGAAAATAAGATGACACTGGATTTCAAAGGTGTTTTGAAAAAAGATAGGGAAGCGGTTCTGAAATTAACAGTGAAAAAGGGTGAAACCTCCCTTTACTATTATACAAGAATTGTGAAAGACAATCAGTATCATATAAAAGAATGTCTGGATTACGTGCAGGAATTGCACACAAATATGCTCACAAAAGAAAATGAGGATGCTGTTAAGAAGGTGATGGAGGCAAATGCGTCCGGTGACAACTCCACCTTACAGCATGTGACCATTCATTCGGATTTAAAATATTCCATGTGGGGTGAGTTAAAGCCGGAAATAGTAGGCGATTTGCATTATGAAATCAAGGAGACAAAAACTGCATACACTTCCGTTCTGTTAAGCTATCAGGTGAAATGTGCAGGTGATAACAATAAAGAGGAGCTCTATAATGTAAAAGAATTTTTCAAGGTTTCTTACGGCAAAGAGCGCATTTATCTTTTGGAATATGACAGAACAACGGAAGAGATTTTCAATACCTCCAATGTTGTACTGAGCAGTAAGGGGATTATTCTGGGGCTTGCAGATAAGAATCTAGCATATAAGGTTAATGAAAAGGGTACGATTGTAGCCTTCGTTCAGGCAAATGAGCTTTGGAATTATAATAAGGATAAGGATGCATTTACCCTTGTATTTAGTTTTGCTGACGCGGAAAAAGAGGATGTGAGAAACTGGCTCGACCACCACTCCATTCAATTACTTTCTATGGAATCCAGTGGAAGCATGACATTTTCGGTGTGCGGCTATATGAATCGAGGGATTCACGAAGGAGAATCCGGAATTGCAATCTATTATTACGATATTTCTAAAAATATTGTGGAGGAGGTTGCATTTATACCGAGCAACGATTCCCGTCTTGTCGTTGAAAACGAATTAAGTGAACTTGCTTTTTATAACAAGGAGCAGGGTGTTCTATACACTATGGTGGATGGCACTTTGTTGAAGGTGGCATTTGAGAAAAATGAGCGTACCGTACTCATAGAAGGCTTGCAGAGGGGCCAATATGTTGCATCGGCTGATGGGCGTTTGCTTGCTTATCAGAAGACGAACAACGGAACTACTGAAACGGAAATCTGGGATTTTGCAGAAGACAGGAAAAAAATTGTTGCGGTTGAGTCGGGAGAGATTGTTGTCCCGCTGGGATTTGTGGGAAGCGATTTTGTTTATGGCATCTCCAGACCGGAGGATGTTGGGGTTGATGTTTTGGGAAGCAAGGTGCAAGGCATGAACCGATTGGAAATCCGAAATGTGAAGGATAAGGTGCTAAAAACGTATCAGAAACAGGACGTTTATATTTTGGCTGCAACCATTGGTAACAATCAGATTACCCTAAAGCAGGGAACGAAAAGTGGAAATGTGTATCAAGAAACCACGGAGGACTATATTACAAACAATGAGACTTCAGCAAACGAACAGGTGAAACTGGATTCTTACTGGACAGATTTAAAACAGACACAATATCGTTTCGTTTTTGCAAACGGTCTTAAAGACAAGAAGGCCAAAACCATGAAAACCAAGCAGATGCTTGTTGAGGTGCCGACAACGTTGGAATTTGAAAAGGATGCCAATGCTAAGTATTATTATGTCTATGGTCTCGGTGAGCAAAAAGGAATATATGAAAATGGTGGAGATGCCATTGCCCTTGCAGATGCGCTTTCCGGGGTTGTTATTTCGCCAGAGCAAAACTATGCGTGGGAAGATGGAAACCGCGTATCTTGGTATCGTAATTTCGAGGTCAATCGATTCACACCAAATGCCGGTGAGTCCACGCTTGCAGCATGTGTTAGAAGGGTGCTGGCTTATGAAGGGAAAAAGGTAGATGTAGCCTCTGAAATGGGTGACGCATCGGTAGAACAGATTATGGAGAAGCATTTGAAAACAGAAGCACTGCGTTTCCGTGGTTGTTCTTCTGAGTCAATGCGCTATCTGATTGATAAGGGAGTGCCTGTGATTGCAATGAAGGATGCTTCTAACGCAATCTTGCTGATTGGGTATGACGCAAAAACAGTGACTTATATTGAGCCAAGTAGTGGAAGCATTTTTACCAGCACCTTTGAGAAGGTGGATGAAATGTTGGCTGGAAGTGGCAAGACATTTATTGCATATGTAAGATAGAAATATAAAGGGGGTTGCGCTGCAACCCCCTAAAATTGTTTGTGATTCATTGGGATTTACTGAGCACTTTCTATAAATTGGCTTGAAGAAGGCATTTATACCCATGATTTTGTGATTTACTGGGTATTTACAGCACTTCAATCTCGTTTTATAGAAAGTGACCATTAATTTGCTTGATTTTGAGGTGGTTTTGCATGGTTTCTGGGTATTTGTAGGTGTTAATAGGGACTGTATACCCAGTGACAGAAATGATGTGGCGAAAAAATGCATATTTTGCATAAAATAAACAAAGGAGACTGCTAACGCAATCCCCTTGCTATGTTCATTTAAAAATTCTATTTCTATGTTTCTGTAATGATGCGTAAAGAATCATGCCCAGCACGCCACAAGATATGATTTCTCCAAGTCCAACCATTAGCATCATAAACGGCATCGCATATTTCAATCCGTATGCATATCGAAGTATGAGTGGAATAATTATCGTGTTAGAAATAATAGGTGGTATTGGTGCAAGAAATTTGTTCTGCTTGCGCAATAAATACGTAAAGTATGCACCAATTAAAGTTGCAAGGCTTCCAAAGATAACATCCCATAACACGGCTCCTGCCAACACATTTCCAATCAGGCATCCGATAAATAGTCCTACAATAGCTGCAGGTGTAAATGCCGGGAGAATAGTAAGAGCTTCCGCGATACGTACTTGTCCCACACTAAAACTGATTGGGGCAAATATTTCCGTCAGAATTACATAGACGGCGGCTATCATAGCTGCCTGTGTCAAAAATAAAACTTTTTTGTTTTTCATATTTTGTTGTCTCCTTAGTTTTGTTTTACGTCAGGATGGTTTCGAACTGACGTTGTTTATGTATGAAAAACCTTGATTTATAAGGCTTTCAACGAATGGTAGTATAACATTGATGTGATGAAAAATCAACAATTGTCCAAGATTTGTCCAAGATTGGAAAATTATCTAGTAAATGACGAATACCACCCATTCGAAAGAGTGAGTGGTATTTTATTTGCAAATTTTGCGGATTGAGATTTGTCTAAAATGGAAAATCATCTATCAGTTGTAATAAATGGCCGTCAATCGAATACTCTTTGGCTTTTTCCAACTCATCTTCTTTCCAACTTTTATACATGTTTTTATATATTTCTCCATCGCGCTTGGAAATGTCTTTTGCTTTTTCCCAGTCTTGTAAAAAATCATTCAAATATGGACAGTCAAAGGAAATATAATTTGTTACTATCTCAATATCGGAAAAATTCTCAGTATAAGGATTGTATTCCATATCTTTTTTTGTTCTACTAGTAAATTCTATATCGGCTTCTTCTAAGGTAAATAAGGCAGAAATTATGTCTTGCATGGTTTTAAAAGTCTTTTCTTTCTCAAATACTTTGTCACGTCCTAAGAGCCAATCAATAGAAACATTAAATATTTCAGAGATTAATATCAATTCCGTTATGCTTGGTTCGATAGTATTCTTCTCCAATTTAGAAACATGAGGTTGTGCGGATTGCTCTGTCTGTCCTAGTTTTACGCCTAAAGCCTGTTGCGATAATTTAGGACGTTTTGATTCCCGGAGTGTTTTTAATCTATCGCCGAATGTGTTTAGTGATTTATCTGCATTCATTTTGGGTATATCCTTTCTTTTTAAACAACAAAACATACTGATTTTAGCATATCATTCTAAATAGTGTATGTCATATAAACTTTTTGACATACATTTGCTTATAATATACCATAAAAACATCAGATAAACAACCATAAAGAAAGGAAAATGCAAAAATGACAGAAAGAAAAAATGTATCAGTATTAAGTGAAAAAAGGCTTTTAGATGCTAATGAAGTGTGCATGTATTTAAGCCTTGGAAGAAACAGGGGGATTGAATTTGCGCGTTCTATTGGTGCAGAGCGAAAGATTGGTAGACGTAGTTTATATGACAAGGTAGTAATTGACAAATATTTTGATGATGAAGCGAAAGGAATGTGAACTTATGAAAAACAAACATAACCGAACACACGCAGATCAGAACGGCAATTCTGAATTTGTAATAGCAGGACTGCTGCCAATTGGCAAAAAGAATGCGATACCTTCGCAGGTACTGGTGGAGTTGGTAGGGTGTGGTTCAGTTAGAGAACTGCAGAACCTTATAGCAGCAGAACGAAAGGCAGGAGCAGTTATTTGTTCTTCAACTACCGGTGGTTATTATCTTCCAGCCAATCATGGTGAAATGGCAGAGTTTTGCAGGACATTAGAAAATCGTGCGAGAAATACGCTTATCGCATTGACAAGTACACGAAAAGCAATGGAAGGACAGCGGGATACGGAGGATAACAACCAATGACATTACAAAAATTATTAACACATTTTGAAGTCAGTAGAAAATTGAGTAATACATCCTATCAATGTAAATGTCCTGCGCATAGTGATGGAAAAGCAAGTCTTACTATATCAGAGGAAAAAGGAACGATATTAATTCATTGTCATGCTGGATGTGATACAGAAGATATTTTGGCAGCAGTTGGTTTGACATTTCAAGATTTGGGGAACTATCAAGCACCTAAGTGGCAAGAGAGATTAGAATTTGGACAAGGAAAGAGAATAGAGGCTGTATACGATTACAAGTCTGCAGACGGTAAGTATTTGTATTCCAAAATCAGATTTGAAGGTAAGGAAATACGATACGTTACAGTGGATAGAAATAATGATACATATCAGTATTGCAAGACAAAAAATATTGCTACACTATATCGATTGCCGGATGTTGTAAAGGCAATACAAAGTGGTTACCCAGTTTATATTGTTGAAGGGGAAAAAGATGTTGATACATTGAGAAAATTAGGATATGTAGCAACAACTGCAGGTGGTGTGAATGATTGGAAGAAAGAATTTGCAACATATTTTACCGGTGCAAAAGTAATAATATTACCAGACAATGACGAACCAGGATTGAAACTTAAAGATCAAATTATAAGAGATTTAAAACATTACGCTCATTCAATCCGTTGGACAATTACATCTACCGCAGATAAGGGGGATGTGACAGATTATTTGCAAAAAGAAGGTCATTCAAAGGATGAGTTGCAGCAGTTAATAAAGGGAGCCAGTAACATTATTGCTCCGTGGTTATATCTAACCGGAAAAGAACCGAATCAAATATTAAAAGTAAATGGTGGGATTTTGGCAGATAGTATCAGTAAAGGTCTTTCCTATCTGATTGTAAGACGACCAGACGAAGAAAAAGACGATTTTTACATATATGAACATGGTGTGTATAACAAGTGCAATCGTAACAAGGTAAAGTCTATTATATTGCGATACATTCCTATGGGGATTGCTAGTGATAACTTAATTAATAATGTGTACAATCTATTGCTTTGCCAAGAACGAAATATATGTACGTTTCGAGAACTTAACGTGGATGAAAAATATATTAATTTTAGAAATGGACTTTACAATATAAAGACAAGAGAGCTAGAGCCACATACACCGAAGTTATATAGCACAATACAATTAGCTTGTGAATATCATCCAAGCAATAATCAAAGACCAGTATTTGAACGCTACATGAATGATTTATGTAGCGATAGAGATGGAAACATTGATAAAGAAAAGAAAGCCGTACTACAAGAGTTTATGGGGTTGATTTTATCCAATGTAAGAGTATATCGAGCAAAACTATGTTTAGTGTTGTGGTCTATATTGGGCAACTCCGGAAAAACGCAACTTCTTAACCTTGTAGGAGAATTGCTAGGAGATGATAAGATTGCAAATATACCCATACAGCACATGAACGAAGCGTCAAAATTTTCTCTAGGTAGTATTGTTGGAAAAAGGATGATAAGTATTGGTGACCAGACTTGTAGTGAAATAAAAGATAGTGCAGTTTTTAAGCAGTTAACAGGTGGCGATCCGGTAAAGGTTGAACCGAAGAATAAGCAACCATTTTATTATACGTTTCCTGGTGGAATTGCTATAGCCTGTAATAATCTTCCAAGTTTTCAAGATGATAAAGGAGGACATTTGTTTGAACGATTATGTGTTGTACCGTGTATGAACACTATAGAGAAAGAGCGCAGAGATGGTGCAATATTGGACAAGATGTTAAGCGAACGAAACGCCATAATGAATTGGTTTTTAGAAGGCTTGCACAGACTTTTAGATAATAATTTCAAAGTAACAAAATCTCAGGCTTGTGATACGGCCATGAAAGAATATCGAGAAAAATTAGATACCGTATATAGATACTTGTCAGAATTTTATGTAATTACAAACAATGATGAAGATATGGTTTCTAAACCCGACTTCGAGAAAGAATATATTTCTTGGTGCCAATTGAATGATTATACAAATGTAAGCAGACAAAATATCAAGGATAGAATGGAAGCGAATGGATGTCCAGTCGGTAAGGCAAGATTTGAGGGGAGAGTCGGTGTAATGGTGTATAAAAATCTTAAACATAAAGATAGTGACTTCCAAAGTATTACACAAGAAGAGTGGGGGCAGCAGGATTTGCCATTTCCGTAATCTGTGGAGAGTTTGTGGAGGCTTGTGGAGATTTTAAAAACGAATGTGGAGTTGAAAATCCTTTAAATATAGGGCTTGTGGAGATGTGGAGATTATTTTAACAGTTTTTTAGAAAAATAAATTAAAGTACAATAAATACTAAAAAGCTCAAAGAAGTGGAAAAAAATCTCCACAAAACAAAAATAAGGTCTGAATCCTTATAAATGCTGGGGTTTTATTAAAAAATAAACCTCCACAGATATTCCACAAAATCTCCACATTTGGTTGTAAAGAGTTGAAAAATATTTACCGGTAACGCGTTAGAAAGGATGCACAAACAATGCACAGCAAGTTGATTTACTTAAAAGATGTGAATTTGAAAGAGGAAGAATTAAAAGAATGGTTAAACAATCGAGAGTGGGAAGAACTGGAGATTGAATATCAAAAAGATGTCGAAACAACTCTTGATATGATAATCGGCGGACGGATATTTTATTATGATGTATGCGACTTGAAAGACAGCAATAGATGTTCTGCTGTGATGATAGGAATCGCGCTGGAAGATAAACAGACGGACAAGAAAAGATATGTATTGGTTGTTCTTGAAGCATGGGATTCGGAAGAATCACTTATACAGATTGGAAATAGATATCTGTAGATTGAACAAAGAGCGAACAAAGAAAAAATTGCAAACTGAAGCGGCCGTGAAGCGGTCGAAAATATTCGTATCGAACTCCGAGTGAACTCCGAGAAATTGTAGTTGAACAGCGAGCGAACAGCGAGAAAGTCAAAAATCGAAGCCGCGAGGAAGCCGTGAAAAAAGAGAAAAAATTAATGCTAAACAACGAGCGAACAACGAGGAAATCATATTGTTAGTAAATTCTCAAACGAAAAAGAACCTGCCCAGATGGACAAGCCCTTTCCCAAGAATCTGATAGAAATATTATAAAAGGGGAGGAGCACAAATGTCAATGACGAATGAACAGTTGGTGGAAGAGATTAAGGCAGGTAAAAATGTGCAGGAAAACATGTTGCAATTGTGGAAGCAGAACAAGGGAATTATTTGTAAAATTATTAGAAAATACTTAAACCATGCCGAATTTGAAGATTTAGAACAACAGAGTTACTTAGGTCTTTATGAAGCAGTACAGCATTATGATCCGCAGAAAGAGTTTAATTTTATCACTTATGCACCGTATTGGATAGAAGCCAATATACAACGATATATTTATAATTCTTGTGTTGCGGTACGTATTCCAGTATATGCACGCGAAGAAGTTTTGCGATATAAGAGGTTGGTTCAAGATTTCAAAAAGCAATATGGAAGAGAGCCTTGCAACTTAGAAATAAGAGAGGCCCTTGGTGTTAGTGATAAAAGACTTAAAGCAATTAAAACAAATTTGCTTGCACTTGGAATATCGAGTTTAGAACGCCCTATTGGCAAAGAAGACGAAGAATATACACTAGGAGATACTGTGGCAACAGAGAGTGATGTGGAATCGGATGTTTTAACCAAATTAGATGGTATGGCTATGAAAGAAACCTTGTGGGCAGCAGTTGATGAATTGCCGGATAACCTCCCATTTTTAATGCGGTGTATATACCAAGATAATATGTCGATAGATGAAGTTGTGCAGAAATTAGGTATTAGTAAGAGTCAGGCATACAGGGCAGAACAAAAAGCACTATATATACTTAGACTGCCTTGGAATAGTAAGAATTACAGACACTTTTTAGAGTGTTGTTAGAAAGAGGTGTGAAATGCGTATTAGAGATAGAACATGGTCAGATTATGGTATAACAAGAGAACGATTGAGAAAACTGAAGAATTATTGTCGTTGTGCGATAGATACTTCGTTAATCGAGGAAGCCGCAAGAAGAGCAAATGCATCCATTGAGAAAGAATTAGTTACATGTCTTACACAAGGAATTAGTTACAGTAAACTGACGATTGATGGATACGTGCCGATTGGGCGAAAGGATTTTTATGGCTATAAAAAATACACCTTGGCCATATTGAATGATTTGTTACTCCAACCATAAAAAATACATTGTAAGGGGAGTGCATAGGCAGAAATGTCGCAATTATAAGAACTGGCACAGATTTTGTTTGGCAAAAAAGGTGGTGATATAATGCAAAAAACTGTGATAAAAGCAGGGCAAACAAAGCGGTATCATGTTGGAATGGCATACATCGATTATCTGAAAAAGAGCAATCAATATGAGGGCGTCTTGCTACTAGGAGATTTAAAAAAGCCAATGAACAAGAAAGCAACGAGTAAGATTCAAGTTACCGGGGATGACAAAACTGTTATAGAAAAAATGTTAAAAGATATAGCAGCGGTGTTTCCACCAAAGGAAGATGTATCAGTTGTATTCTTAGGAGAGATTGAAAATGAGTAGTTATATGGACCGTTACCAAATGGCGCAAAAACAAAAGTTAATGGCAGAGCGCAATGGTAAGAAAATCAAATTACGATGGAATTCACCAACAGAAATAAGGCGTTCTCTTGCAAGGGTCAACAATATGGTTCTTAACAACGAAATAACTGCAAAGGAGGCAAATTCAATATATTATTCTGCCAATATGATTCTGAAAGCAATTGAATTAGAAAAAAGTACATAACAGGATAATTTACAAATTGGAAAGGGGGATTAGCATGTCAGATGCAACGGGTATAGAAACTTATGACATAGTAGACAAAAAAGGAAATCTAATTATACAGCTAGTTATAGATCCTGCAGATGTGAACATTGTTCAACGTTATACGGAAGTGATACAGGATATAAACAAGACAAAAATGGAATTGATAAAAGGTGCAAAGAAAACGAGAGGAAAGTTTGTTAAGTGTTTGGAGGAAGCAAATAAACAGGCATTTGAGAGAATCAACTATCTTTTAGGAGATGAAGTGGCAAAAGCGTTGCTTTCCATCATGGGTGCCTTTTCACCGATGCCATCAGGACAATTCTTTGTTGAATATATCCTGGACATAATTGGTGGGATTATTGATAAAGAAATAGGGTTAAATGCCACAAAACAACATTAATACAAGCGATATAGAAAAGGAGAGATTATATTATGATGCAATATGAATTGAAGGTTGATACTGGTGCAATTAATGTACCGATTATTGATGAAAAGGATGGAGAGGTTATTGGAACATTTAAGTTTAATCCAAATGACTTAGATATCGTGAAAAGATATCCAAAGGCAGTGGAACAACTTGAAAAAGTTCAGCTTCCGGATGAAGCAGATGTTGAAGCATTTGTCAAAGTGTCTGATGATGTAAAGAGTGCGATGGACTATCTTTTGAATTACAAAGTATCGGACGACCTCTTTGCTAAATGCAACCCGTTTACACTCACATCCAATGGCAAGTTTTATGTGGAGAATGTGGTTGAGGGAATTGCTAGTATTATCGAGCAAGTAACCGGAAAACGAATTGAAGCAAAGCAGAAAAAAATAGCAGAAGCAACTAAGGGATATCAATAAATGAATACATGGAGATTACCAACCTCACTGGAAATCGGTGGGGTTGGGTGGAACATTAGAACAGATTTTAGAGATATTTTGTATGCAATCAGTTATTTTAACAACCCAAATTATGAATTAGATGAAGCATGGGAAATCTGTTTGACAGTTGTTATTGAAAATTACAAGAACATGCCGAGCAGTTTGAAAAATGAAGCAGTAGAAAAAGTGATGGAATTCATTGATATGGGCACGAACGATGATGACAGACCAAAGCCAAGAGTTATGGATTGGGAGCAAGACGCACCAATTATTATTCCGGCAATAAACAAGGTTATGGGACAAGAAGTAAGGTCAATGGAGTATTGTCATTGGTGGACTTTCATGGGTGCATATATGGAAATTGGAGAAAACTCGTTATTTTCGAATATACTCAATATCAGATTGAAGAAAGCAGAAGGTAAAAAACTAGAAAAGCATGAACAAGAGTTTTACAGAAAAAACAAACCAATAGTCGTCATAAAGGAGAAATATACAGAGGAAGAATTAAAGGAAATGGAGCGTTTTAAAGCGCTTTTTGATTAGAGGTGATTGAAATGTCTACACATTCTTATGATGGGGAAATTCGCATTAACACCGCGTTAGAAGCAGATGGATTTGAAGCCGGTAGTAAAGAAATTGAGGCTGCTGCCAATCGAATGGCACAATCTGTATCTAAGATTGGAGATAATGCAAAGATTGCTCTCCAAAAACAGATAAATGCATTCATTAAACAAAATCAGATGTATGCAAAACAGGAACAAAAGATTAAAGAATTTCGGGAAAAGTATGAAGAATTATCAAGGCAAAAAATAGAAACAGATGAATTTGTTGAGATTGGGAAACAAATTGATAGAGACACGCTGAAACTCAATCAATTAGAGAAGACGCAAGAAAGATTCTTGCAGACAGGTGGGAAAACGAAATCTTCTGCATACCAAAAACGAGAAATGGAAATAGAGGAGCTGAGGAATAGTATTCGATATGCAAAAGGAGAGCAGGATGCACTTTTACAATCAGGAAACGCCTATAAACCGGTAGATACGAGTGGTATCCAGAAGCAACTATTTAACGAAGAGCAAAAACTCGCTCAGATGAATAGTTCATTAGGTACGTCTTGGCAATCTCTGAAAGCTAAAATAGTTCAATGTAATGGAAGCCTAAGTAGAACACTTTCGTTAAAACAACAATTAAAGAATATTTTTAATCCGATTATTAGTTCCACGAAAAAAGCATCCAAATCAATGGGGAATTTAGGGAAAAGAACAAATGGTACAAGAATGTCAATGATGAAGATGTTAGGTACTTCGTTATTGATTGGTACGGCTTTTAGACTTCTTATGGCTGTAGTAAACGGATTTAAGCAGGGAATGAATAATCTTGCACAATATTCCGGAGGTGCTAATAAAGATTTATCTGCGCTGAAATCATCACTCACTCAGTTAAAGAATAGTTTTGCAACGGCATTCGCGCCGATTCTAACTGTGATAACACCAATATTGACAGGATTCATGAATGTTATATCTGCGGTAGTTAGCAAGATAGGTATGTTAGTTGCTGCATTGAGTGGAAAAAGTACATTCACAAAGGCAATAGCAGTCCAAGAGGATTACGCAGCGAGTTTGTCAGATACGGCGAAAGAGACAAAGAAAGTGACCGACTATACAACTGGTCTTGATGAGATAAATAAGGTTAGTAGTAGCAGCGGTTCTAGTGGTGGTGTTGCTGTGTCAGATATGTTTGGTGAAGAGAAAATGCCAAGTGCATTCCAGAACATAGCGGCAAACATGAAAGAAATGTTTGCACCGATATTAGCACAGTTCCAACAGTTTGGCGCGAGAATAAAGGAATCTACGTCTACTTGGTTTTCAAATTTGGATTGGACACCGCTTATAACTTCTGTCAATAACTTAATGATAAGTTTGGAACCATTGACTGGAACTATACTTAACGGACTTGGATGGGCTTATGAGAACGTCTTGTTACCGCTTGCATCATGGACCATACAAGAGGCGGTGCCAGCAGTAATTAATTTGTTTGCTGGAGCATTGGATTTATTAAGTACGGTTTTGGATGGACTTTTGCCACTTATAACTTGGTTATGGGACAACTTCTTACAACCAATTGCAGAATGGACAGGTGGAATAATTGTTGATGTCATTAATTGGTTGGCAGATGCATTAACACGAGTTTCTGATTGGATAAAAGAACATCAAGGATTGGTAGAGACATTTGTAATTATTGTTGGCAGTTTTGCAACCGCATGGGGTCTTGTAAATGGAGCATTGACATTGTGGAACATCCTGGTGGGCGTTTGGAATAACATAGGAGCAATTGCAACAGCTGTAACAACTGCATTTGGTATAGCAGTTAATATTCTCACGTCGCCAATTACCTTGGTTATATTAGCTATCGGTGCACTTATAGCAATCGTGGTATTACTTGTTAAGAATTGGGATACTGTCAAGGAAGCAGCCTCACGAGTTTGGGAAGGAATAAAATCAATTTGGTCTAAGGTTTCAAACTGGTTTAAGACAAAAGTGCTAGACCCGCTTGCTAACGGGTTTAAAGGAATGATAAACGGTGTAATTGGATTTCTCAATGGAATGATACGAGGAATTATAACCGGTGTGAACGCGATAGTAAAAACGATAAATAAACTTTCCTTTAAAGTTCCAGATTGGGTTCCTGAATTGGGAGGTAAAACACTCGGATTTAATCTCAAGACAGTTACCGCTCCACAGATACCGTATCTGGCTACCGGCGCAGTAATTCCACCAAACGCTCCATTCATGGCCGTACTAGGTGACCAGAAACACGGTACCAATATTGAAGCACCTTTGGATACGATTAAACAAGCTGTTGCAGAGGTGATAGGAAACACAAAAACTGGCGGAGGCTCATATACCTTTATCGGTCAAATCAATCGCAGAACCTTGTTTGAAGAAGTTATTGAGGAAGCAAAAGCACGCCAAATGGGTAATGGTAGAAATCCATTTGAATTAGCATAGGAGCTGTTGTTGAAAAGTTAATTCTAACAGACACGCAAACCGACAAAATCTGACGCATTTATCTAATCCGTGGTAATATAAACTCAAAAAGGAGTGCTGTATTATCATGAAAAAGAAAGCAAATGAAAAAGTGAGAGTTATTAATGGAGTTACAATAAGGGATATTACCCCAGAATATACAGGAAAAGAATTACAAGAACGTGTAAATGAATTGGCGTGGAATCTTCTTATGTTTGCAAAAAACAGAAACAAAAACAAAGGGGCAGAGGTTGAGTAAATAGTTGAAAGCGAATCTTTAACTAGCACTGGCTACTGGTACAAAACACCTGCTGTTATAAGTATTTAACAAAAAAACGTAGACACATAAACCAGCAAAATCTAACGCGTAAAAGTAAAGAAAATTCAAAATCAGCATTATGCTGAAAAACAAGGCAATAAAATGAGTGAACATTGACAATAGAATATTGGTGGTTGGAAGTGGTATAATTTGCATAATTACAAATGAAAAGGGGATACTTATGAATAGCAATGAATATTTAATGTTAAGAAATGAGATATTGCATTTAGACACGATAATAAATAATACAATTAATTTTTTCTATGTCTTTGTATCAGCGGTAGTATTATTTGCTCTAAAACAAGAAGATTCTACAGCTATCCTAGTGACGTATATTGTGATTATCCCTGCGTATCTGATTGTGTTGAGTAAAGAAATAGGGATTTATAAAATAGCAGCGTATCTTTATGTTTTCCACGAAGGAAAAGATTTTAATTGGGAGAGACGGAGAAAGATAATGAATGAAGATTCGAAAATTCTGTCTGTAAAAGTTATTCAGGCGTTTAATTATCCGTTTTTGTTTGTAAGCACAGTTGTAACTGTTTTATTTATGATAAAAACACAGTGGTGTGAGATTGGATTGACAGAGGAATTCATTAAGGTTTTTGGTGCGTTTGTTTTATATTTAGCGCAATTAATCTTAATATTTAGTAATAAAAGGATAGGGATAAATAAATATATCCCTGTTTGGGAAACGGTTAAAAACGAAGAGTAGTTATCAGAACCAACCATCAATATTCGGTGGTTGGTTTTTTGCTATCTAATTCGTGGTAAGATAAAATCAAAAGAAGTGATATATTACGATGAATAAACCGATAGACAAAAGTACAATGAATAATCTCGATATGGAAAAGGTAATCCGGGTATTGATTGAATTGCGTGAGGAATAGGAACATGTAAAAAGCAAATATGCACTAGAGAAGATACGTTAGCAGGCACTGGTTATCGGCAAAAGGTGATTGTAGTTTAATCGAATATTGATAACTGAATGTTGATGCATGGTCGAATTTGAAATATAATGGTCATATCTCTAATAGGAGGAGTAGTTATATGGAAATATTTGAATGGATTGGTAAATTTGTAGCAGTAGTAGGCGGGGCTGGGACTATCATAATTGGTGTGTCAGCTTTCTTTTCTAAGCTTTGGGCAAGTTGGTTTATAGAAAAACAGAAATCAGAATATGGACAACTTTTAGAAAATTATAAACACGAGTTGTCTATTCAATTAGAGAAGATGCATTCCGAGGGAGAAAGAGCAAATTATAAAGAGCAGATGATCTTTGAAAGAGAACTTAATGCAATGACAAGAATAGTTTCTTTGTCGTATAGAATATTGGACAGTACACTTAATCTGTTTGAGGCTATTGTTGAAGGTGTTTCTGAAGAAATAGAAAGGCTGATGCTACAATTAGATGAGCAGATAGACGAGTATGAACAGGTTACGATGGATGAGGTAATATATATTGATGACAGAAATTTTGATATTTTTCGTGACTTTAGTAATCAGTATATGAGGGTTAAAATGCATGCAATTGAATATAAATTTGTACGTGTTCCCACAAAACCTGGCGATGAATTTAGTAGTGAGATAGCAAAACTTATAGAAATGCAAGCCAACTTGATGGAAAATTGTAGGAGTTATCTATCAAAAAGTACAAAGTTATAAAAATAAAGGGACCATTTATTAATACCTGGTGGTTGATATTTCCTTTTTCGTGGTAGTATAAAAGCAAAAAGGAGAAAAACATAATGTATGCAACGAAAGCAGAAATAGCACGCATGTTTAAAGTGTCATCACCAACAGTTTATAGCCGAGTAGAAGGTGTTAAAAAAGAGATAGGAAAACGTTACAACAAATATGCAATTTTGGATAATATGATAAGCATAGCAGTTTATATCGATTACGAGAAGTACAAGAAAATGCTGGCAGATAAGAACCTAAGAAAGTATGTACCAGAATTTGATAAAAGTGCAGCGGAACAATATATCAGCAGAACAAAATCAAAGAAAGCAGATAAAGTCAAAGAAAAAATCGAGATTATAAAGACAGATCATGTTAATGCGATATTAATACTACGTGCAGATAACAGAGAGATGGACAAACTAATAGATTACCTTAAAAAAGAGATGGATGTATACTAATGTGTTACAAACTCCGTTATTTCAATTCTAAACCATTCCGTAATTGTCAGAGCAGAAATAGTTGAATACAGAACAAAAATTGAAATTTGAACGAATTACGAGGTCGGATAGACACGAGTTGCACCAGGTAGAAAGTTAATTAAAAAGCCGCCATTACGCAATAATGACGGCTGGTGAATAAAACAATTTTAAATAGCACTATCCTCTGATGTCTGATTTATCTAGGATGATTCTTTGGGAACCATCTACATCAAAAGCAAGGGTACAGTCTAGGAACTCGGATATTTTAATCAAATCTTCTGCAGAGAAACTACCACGATTAAACTTGTTTTGCATTGATTGAGGGGAGATTCCTAAATGCGTAGCGAGTTCAACGTTCTTTTTACCTTTGATGGACAATAATGCTTTTATTTTCTCTGTTACGGCCACTTAAACACCTACTTTCTCTTTTCCGTATTCGTAAATAGTATCACTTGGCAAGTCTATATAGTCATTCCAATAAACACAAGTACGGCTTGCATCAAGTTGGACCTGCTGCCATAGTCCTTGTATGTTTTTGAGGTCATCATAACCAGGAAGTGTTTTCATATCGTCTTTTACATCATATTCTACTGTTTTATCATCATCAAAAGTAACGAGCAGAATATAGTCATCTAAAGGTTTTAAACTTTTAATTCTAACAATCATCATCAACACCTACCTTTCAATATGCAAAGAAGCCCCCACTATAGAGGAGGCAATTTTTTGATATTTTGTTCACTCCACATTTGAAGCAATTCACCTTGATGTTCAGCGAGCCATTCCTCTACAAGTTCTTGCGCTTTCTTTGGCATATCGCCCTTCGTCATTTTCATTGTCTTTAGGTCGAATATACCAATTGTTTCTCCGTATAGTGCATGTATGTGGCTTGGCTCATGTTCTTTTGGTTTGAAGAACATCTTTATTACTATTCCATAGAATCTGCTTATTTCTGGCATTTAATTCACATCCTTTCTCTTTCTAGTTATATATTAGCACATCATAAATTGTATGTCAACAAAAACATACTCAAAAAAGTTAAAAAAATAATCAAAAAGGTGTTGACAACATACTCAAAAACGTTTATAATAAACTTACAAGTTAAGAGAACAAAGCAACCGAGTAAGCCGAAAGCACTCACAAACTTAAAGCAATATACTTGTGAACGGTATCGAGACGGGAGAGGTAATAGCCAAGAAGATTCTTTAAGGGTTGCACGAACTTGAAAAAAAGAAAAGGGAGATTTAAACCATGACAGAACGGATGATTAGCAATCGCATCAGAAAACTAAAGGAACTGGAGAACCAAAGAGCAGAACTCGACAAACAAATTGAAGCCTTGAAAGATGAAATCAAAGAGGATATGGACAGCAAGGGTTTGGAAGAGCAGAAGGTCGGAGATTACATGATTCGCTTTATTACAGTTGTAACGAGCAGATTCGACAGTAGTAAGTTAAAGAAAGAACATGCAGACCTTTACAGCAGATACTTAAAAGAAACATCTAGTAGAAGATTTACAGTAGCGTAGGTGATGAGATGGATTATAAAAAACAGGTAATTGAACTATTGGAAAATTTAGAAGATAACAGTGTAATGAAGTTTTTATATGATTTCTTGAGTACAGTGATGAAAAACTTAGGATGCATATAAAAAGCCCATACAAGAGCTAGCACTCTTAGTAAGGGCAAGTAACCCAACACACATTGAAAGGGTTAAGCAGATTATAACACGCCTGCTGCCCTTTCGCAAATAAAAGAATACAATTCTAAAAGAAGAAAGGAAGTTAAAGGAAATGGCCTACAAAATGGAAAATGAGGAATTACAAATTGCAAGCTGCAGTATAGCAGATTTAACAGAAGAGCAGGTACAGATATTTACGGAACAGTGGGGTGATGGCTCTGGAATTGAGACGCTTGTATTATTTTATGAGAAAGAAACGGGGCTTTTAGTTCTTAATAGAGATAATGAAAAGTATGAAATGTATAAAGAAATAGCGGAGGCTTTTTTATCTATAAGCAAATCCGGACGCAGAGAATTCATGGAAAAAGCGCCAGACGGGATGAAAGAAACACTTCATATTTTGGATTCGTGTATTAGAGATAGAGTATTAATGCAAGATGTTTTCAGAGCAAAAAAAGGAATTATTCTTGATGATGACATGGATGTGTTAGGAGAAATCTATTCTAGGTGTAAAGACGGAGAGTTTGCAATTTCATTAATGCATGCCTTTAATTACGGGATAATGCAGGGAAAGCGAGCAGAACGCCTACGCAAGAAGAATAGAAAAGGTGGTGCAGTGGCATGAGGAATGTAGATTCTTATGAATTATCTGTTGAAATAAGTGGTGCATCAAGAATAATAAAAGGTCTTGCTAATCAGTGCGATAATAAATGTGATCATTTGACCAATGAATCCTTAAGGTTGGCTTTATATGGTGTTAGTAGTTTATTAGACCGTATATCAGATGATGTAGAAAAATTAGAATAGCTGGCTTACATACAATTTGAAGAGATACATCAAATTTGACACAATGCCCGGTGTGCTACCAATACTACCGGACTACATTCAAAGAAGGGAGATTATAAGCAAATGAATAATCCAGTAAAAGAGCAAAAGATAACAATGGAAGGTGCAGCAGTTCCGGTGTTAGACGTTCCCATGATGTCAGATGAACGCTGGGTACAGATTGCAAGAGAAAATGCGATGCAGAATTATATCCGAGAGCATGGGCATGAACCAATGGAACCGGAGGAAGCGTACAAATGGCAACGCGAGAGATTCTGTAAGGAGTGTGCAGTATAGCACAGAAGGGGAAAAATGATGAGCAGAGAAGAGTTTTTAGAGTTGTTGGAAGATTTAAGACTTGAGCAACAAGAGCAAGCATAGAATGGAGTTATTGAATGCAGATTTATTATGAGGATTACAGATTAAAAGTTGTAGAAACTGATGGGAAATACACTATATATGACAGTAAATATGGTTGGAGAGCCAGTCATAAAAACAAGAGCAAAGAATGGACAGACAGTTTTATAAATCGAGTTATCAGTAAAAGAGGCAAGACAAAAAGAGTCAAAGGGAGTAGTAGTTAAATGAGTATGGATAAATACAGAGAAAACATAGTACAGATGCTTGGTTGCATAGAGGATGAAAAAGTGGTGAAGTTGATATATGAAATTGTGCATAAATTCTTTCAAGAGAGGTGATCTAAATGTCAGAAAAAGAAATTATGGACCTGTTAATTTTGTTGTATAACGACCAAACAGGAAAGGAACACACGTATTCTGTTGTGGAAGAAGATACGAATGAATCAAGAACATAATAGTAGCATTCTTGGTTGGATTTGAGGAAATACCATAATAACAAAAGCCCAATAGGTGCGGCAACACCTAAAGGGCTAAACAAACATAACCCAATACACGCAAATGTAAGGGCTACTTAGATTATAAACAATCTGGGTGCCCTTTTCAATCAAAAAATGACTGCTGCCATTTGGCAGAGAAAGGGGCTAGAATATGGCAATTGATAAGCGAGGAAGAAAATTACCAAAGGGAATCAGGCAAAGAAGTGATACTTTTGAAGGGCGTTTCACGTACCAAGGAAAGAGTTACACTGTACATGGAAAAACTATTACTGAGACACAAAAGAATATGACGGATCTAAAATATAAGCTCGAGCATGGAGTATATGTGTCGAAAAAGCAAATTACTCTGAATGATTGGTTTGAAACGTGGATGGAAGAATACAAGAAAAATCGAATTAAACGTGGGACCTATGAAAATTACAAAAAGAACTTTTATGGAATTATCAAAAGACGATTTAACTTAGGTAACATTCAATTAACTGATATACGTGGAGAGCATATTCAAAAATTGTACAATGACCTTGTAAAAGAAGGTTATGCATTGTCCACAATCAAAATAGTGTCTGCAGTCTTAAATGGATGCATGCAGCAGGCGTTACGGAATGGCTTAATAGAACGAAATCCGGTTAAGTTGGCAGAACTACCAAGGCAGACAGAGAAAGCGACACGGCAGGCAATGACAAGAGAGCAACAGGCACTTTTTATGGAATACGCAAAGGAAAGTTATTTGTATAATTTCTATGCTGTTATGCTCCGCACTGGTATGCGTAACGGAGAAATGAGAGGATTGAAATATACAGATATAGACAAGAAAAAGAATGTTATTCGTGTACAAAGAACGCTCAAATATATTGAGGGAGAAGGGTATTATGAGGATACACCAAAGACAAGAACATCAAAACGTGATATTCCGTTGACTGCTGCCACATTGCAATTGTTAGAGGAACAGCGTAAGTTCTGGGGATTTAAAGTTGAAAAAATGGACCGGTATTTGTTTTGTAACGAATTAGGAGAGCCACTAAGCAGAGCGAGAGTGCGAGCTGAAACAGACCGCATTGTAAAACGCATTAGGGCAGCAGGACACGATTTCCCACACATAACACCACACGTATTTAGACATACATTTGCTACAAGGGCTATTGAAGCAGGAATGCAACCACAAGTATTAAAAACGATTCTCGGTCATAGTTCGCTTGCAATGACGATGGATTTGTATAGTCACGTCTTACCGGAAACAAGAGCAGAGGAAATGGAGAAGATTGCAAATGTGTTTTAAACGGGATATATTGTATTTGAAAGGGTTTTAAAATCAATATCTAGTGGGTGTACATTTAAAAAAAAGTGTGCTATAGTTAAAACATATAAAAATAAGGTTAAAGGTGATGTTATGAGTTTTACTAAAGAAAAAAGAGAACAAATAAAGCGTTATATTCTAGAGAAAGTAGATGCAGAACAAAAGGACATTGCAAAAAAAACATCCGATACGTTTGAGATTTCTTTAAATACTGTTTATAGGTATATACGAGAATTGGAGAAAGACAAAATTATAGAAAAAAGAGAGAATGAGTATAAATTCGTAGAAAAAGTAGAAACATTTATATTAGATAGAGATGCAGGCGAGTTAAAGGAAGAAGATGATGTATATGAAAGGCGCATCAAAAAATATATTTTGGGTTTGCCAGATAATGTACGCAAAATTTGGGAATATTCTTTTATGGAAATGATGAATAACGCAATTGACCACTCAGAAGCAAAATTTGTAATGATTACTGTCCGCCAAAGTTATATGAATACTTATATTTTTATTGGCGATACTGGTGTTGGAATCTTTCGAAAAATCAAAGAGTTTTACGGTTATGAATCTCTAGATGATGCTGTAAATGAATTGTTTAAAGGAAAACTTACTACGGATTCAAAAAATCATTCTGGAGAAGGTATATTTTTTACTTCAAGAGTTTTAGATAAATTTGCTGCTTTATCCGATGGAAAAATGTTTACACATGATAAGTATGTTGATGTATTGCAGAATCTGGATGAGATTGCTCCTTTAGTGGATTTGAAGAATAATGAAGGCACAATAATAATGATGAAACTTTCGAATTTTAGTAATAAAAAATTAGTGGAGGTGTTTGATATGTATGCTGATGTGAATGGAGGTTTTACTAGAACTCATATTCCGATAAAGAATATATATGAAACTTACCCAGTATCTAGATCGCAAGCAAAAAGATTATGTAATCGTTTTGATAAATTTGAGGAGGTAGAACTGGATTTCAAAGAGGTTGATGAAGTGGGGCAAGGATTTGCTCATGAAATATTTGTTGTTTTTCAGAATATGCACCCAGAGGTAAAAATAATACCAGTTAATATGAGCGAAACAGTTAAAAAGATGATTAACCATGTGATTTTAACTAAAAATTAAAACAAGATAAGAAGCATCTCGTCTTTTGAGGTGTTTCTTTTTGTCCAACTTTTGTCCAAGATTGCACAAACACACATAAACAATGACAAATAGTAAAGCCTTGAGAACGTTGAGTTTTCAAGGCTTTAAGATTGTCTATAAACTATGATAAAATTATGATTCTCAAAGTTTTGTTTTACGTCAGGATGGTTTCGAACTGACGAAAAAAATATATCACATTTCTAATTATTGTGCAATTGCTTGTTCTAATGCAGTTGCTAATTGATCAGGGCAAGATGTGGCACGTGGTCCACATTTAATTCCTTTCATGCGTGAGATTGCTTCATTTACATCCATGCCTTCAACCAAAGCGGCAACGCCCTGTGTATTACCTGAGCAACCGCCAAGAAATTTGACGTTGCGTACTTTATTATCTTCAATATCGAAATTGATTTGCATTGAACAAACACCTCTTGTTTTATATGAGTAACTCATAATGAACCTCCTAATGCTTCTGTTGTTTTTGATGCGCATATTGTCTGAAGAATATAATACATCTACATAATCAAATATTCAAGTATATGTAAAGCAATTTTACGGTTTTAAAATGGGAAATTTAGATATGTACCGTAGCAAAAAAAATCAAAAATGTAAGAATTACGGTGTAAAAGTTATAATTTCAGTTATGCACCGTACTCATGAGATAAAATAGTAGGAAGTACATCTGAAAATCAGCTTATTTTAAGTTCATTTGCAAGTAAATCATGATAAAGTACGGTGTAGAAGTTGTAAACCTAAATTCGCACCGTAATAGAAAGATTTTCGGCAAAAATATTACGGTGTGAATGTACAATTTTGCAATTCTCACCGTAAAAGTGGAAAAGCTGTGGTTTTTAACCTAAATGATGTGGTAATGGACAGAAATATAAGTTGTTTTACGAATACAGTTGACACCAAATACGACACCATATATTATATATAGTGGAAGGTGAGGAAAAGAAAAATGAAAACGATTGATTATTACATGAATTTACCTTATAAGATGGAGATTGTACCAGATATAGAAGAGGGCGGATTTGTGGCAATGTTTCCGGATTTGCCAGGGTGTATTACGGTAGGAGATACTATTGATGAGGTGATTACCAATATCATCGATGCGAAGAAAGCGTGGATTGGGGCGGAACTTGAAGAGGGGAGAATTATACCGGAGCCGAAAGATATTAATGATTATTCAGGGCAATTTAAACTCCGCTTGCCTAAAAGTTTACATCGGATTCTTGCAGAAAATTCAAAGCGAGAAGGAATTAGTATGAATCAATACTGTCTGTACCTTCTTTCTAGAAATGATGCAATTTATACAAAATAATATTAATAAGTGAGGACAAACATATGACAATCGGTATTATAGGCGCAATGGAGGAAGAGGTTGCGGTATTGAAACAAGAAATGAGTATTGAAGAGACAGTGGATTACGCTTCTATGCAGTTCTGCAAAGGTACATTGTGTGGGAAAGATGTTGTAATTGTGAGAAGTGGAATAGGTAAAGTGAATGCGGCAATCTGTGCGCAGATTCTAGCAGATAAATTCAACGTGGACGTATTGATTAACACAGGAATTGCGGGCTCTTTGGATGCGGCCATTGATATCGGCGATATGGTAATCTCCACAGACTTGGTGGAGCATGACATGGATGCTACTATTTTCGGAGATCCACTGGGACAGGTTCCACGAATGGACACATTTTCATTTCCTGCTGAGGCTAATTTAATTGAAAAGGCAGTAGCGGCAAATGAAGAGGCAAACCCAGATATCAAGACGTTTACGGGGCGTATTGTGAGCGGTGACCAGTTTGTTTCATCGGCAGAGGTGAAGGAAAAGTTGGTGAAAAATTTCCGGGCGAAATGTACGGAAATGGAGGGTGCAGCCATTGCACATGCAGCTTACCTAAATAAAGTTTCGTGTGTCATAATCCGAGCAATTTCGGACAAAGCTGACAACAGCGCAACCATGGACTATCCAACCTTTGAAAAGAAAGCAATCGAGCATTCTGTAAGGCTTGTCCGCAATTTGTTGCCACGAATTTAGCCTGTTTCAAGATATGAAGTGACAAATTAAGCCTAATAAAATCATATTAAGTGTAGAAAATTGTAAAACGAATTAAAGAGTCTAATTTCTGAAAGTACGGTATAATCCCCGTAGAACAAAAAAGAAGGAGGACTCTTTTGTTATGTTAAAAATTATTTTTTATGCAATGGGAATTTTGCTGGGTATAAGTCTTTTAGCAAAACTAATTTCCGCAGTTACTATTAGAAAAATGGTCAAAGAGGCCGCTAAAATACAAAAAAGCGATCATAAATTAATGAAGTTAATTAAGGCAAAGTTTGAGCATGCCAGTATGGTTAGTGACCGCGTGCAAAATGTAGGAGCATTTGTGGATAAGTACTTATACGAGTACAAAATTTGTGGAATCCGACTTCATACATGGCAAAATGTCCCTAAGAGGGGATTTTTCATTATCGTAATTTTAGGTGTATTTACGATTTGCGAAAGTTTTCGTGTAGAAGGAATGACAATGACAACCGCAGGGTACATACAGTGGACAGGCATATTCTTGCTACTTTTGTTGTTGATACAATTTGTGTCGGTGGAAAAAGCACAGTTGAAAGCGGCGAGAAATTATATGGTGGATTATCTGGAGAATGTCTGCGTACATCGCTATGCAAAAAAACATCAGATGACGGAGGAAGCAAGTTCTGAGGCGGTTCAGGAGGACATTTTGGAGGAGGAAAATGTTACAGAAGAAGTTCCGGCAACTATGGAAGAGGTAAAGGTGGAGGAGCAGGTTATCCCACAAATCTCTGAGGAAGAGAAGAGAAGTCAGCAAGAAATGCGAATTAGGGCAATTTTAGAAGAGTTTTTGGCTTGATAAACAAAAGAATATTTGATAAAATAATATCGATTATGAGTTATTTACAGAAAGGAAGATAAAAATGAGCAATAAAGTAACGTTTGATTATTCAAAGGCAAATGGATTTATCAAAGAACATGAAGTAGAATACATGAGCAAGATTGCAAAGGATGCGGCGGATTTACTTGTAAGCAGAAAAGGTGCAGGTAATGATTTCCTTGGTTGGATTGACTTGCCGGTTAATTACGACAAAGAAGAGTTTGCTCGTATTAAAGTTGCAGCAGAAAAGATTAAAAATGATTCGGAAGTATTGTTAGTAATTGGTATTGGTGGTTCTTATCTTGGTGCAAGAGCTGCGATTGAATTTTTGAGACATAATTTCTACAATATGGTTTCAAAAGAAATTCGTAAAACTCCAGAGATTTATTTTGTTGGTAATAATATCAGCAGTACATATATGAAGCATTTAATCGATGTAATCGGAGATCGTGATTTCTCTGTTAACATCATTTCAAAATCTGGTACTACAACAGAACCAGCTATCGCTTTCCGTATTTTCAAAGAACTTTTGGAAAACAAATATGGTAAAGCTGAAGCGGCTAAGAGAATTTACGCTACAACAGATAAATGCAGGGGAGCACTTAAGGGGCTTGCTACGGAAGAAGGCTACGAAACATTTGTTGTACCGGATGATGTTGGAGGACGTTTCTCAGTGCTCACAGCTGTAGGTTTACTGCCAATCGCAGTAAGCGGTGCTGACATTGACAAGTTAATGGAAGGTGCAGCTTCAGGAAGACAGATGGCATTAGAAGCACCATTTGGAGAAAATGATGCTCTTAAATATGCGGCAGTACGTAATATTTTACACAACAAAGGTAAAGCAATTGAAGTATTGGCTAATTATGAGCCATCACTTCACTACATTTCTGAATGGTGGAAACAGCTTTACGGCGAAAGTGAAGGTAAAGACCAAAAAGGTATTTACCCTGCATCTGTTGATTTGACAACAGACCTTCACTCATTGGGACAATTTATTCAAGATGGTGCCCGCATCATGTTTGAAACGGTTCTCAACGTGGAAAATGTTGCAGAAGAAATCGTATTAAAAGAAGAACCAGTTGATTTGGATGGGCTTAACTATCTTGCGGGAAAAACAGTTGATTTTGTTAACAAGAACGCAATGAATGGGACAATCCTTGCTCATACAGATGGACAAACACCAAATATTATGGTTAATATTCCGGAACAAAATGAATTTTATCTTGGACAATTGTTCTATTTCTTCGAATTTGCTTGTGGTGTAAGTGGTTATATTTTGGGTGTTAACCCATTCAACCAACCAGGTGTTGAAGATTACAAGAGAAATATGTTTGCATTACTTGGTAAACCAGGTTATGAAAAAGAAAGAGAAGAATTATTAAAGAGATTATAATAAAGCAAGGGCCAGAGCTACCCCAAAAGGTAGCTTTGGCTTAATTTACAGAAAGAGGTAAGGTAAGTTGTTGGCGAATCATACGTTATACGAAATTATTGAAGAGGTAAAGGCGATTATAAATGAGGAGTGTTCCGTTTGGAATTTGCAAGGGAAATGTATTGCGTCCACATCACAAGGTGTAGAAGAAGCCTCAAAAGATGTAAAGGCATTTCTGGGAAAAGATGATGCAGATTTATATATATCAAAGCAAAATGCATGTTTTGGAATCCGTTATGACGGGGAATTGGTTTATGTGTTTACTATACATAATGTAATGGATAATGTAGAAGTGCTGGGCAAACTTTGCGTCAGCCGATTTGAACATGTGAATCAATTGCTGGAAAAACGTGTGGACAAGAATCGCTTCTTCCAACAACTGCTTTTGGATAATTTACTTTTGGTAGACGTTTATAATCAGGCCAAAAAGATAAATGTTGATATTGAAGCAAAACGCATGGTATTTGTTGTGGAGCCTAAAAAACAGAGCGACAGTCTGGTGTTAGAAACTATGAAAAGCCTATATTCTACAGGCGCAAGAGATTATGTCACATCTGTGGATGAAGGACACATTATTTTGATTAAAGCGTTAGAGAAGACAGATGACTATGAAGAAGTTAATGAAATTGCCAAGTCAATTGTAGATGCACTTGGTTCAGAGGCTATGGTGGATGTCCGTGTCGCTTATGGAACAATCATCGAAGAATTGAAGGATGTGTCAAAATGCTATAAAGAGGCAAGCATGGCGTTGGATGTGGGACGTATTTTCTATGTGGAAAAAAATGTTCTTGCATATAATGAACTTGGAATTGGTCGTTTGATTCATCAACTACCAATCTCACTTTGTGAGATGTTTATTGAGGAAGTTTTCCATGGGAATGCCATTGAACAACTTGATAAGGAAACACTAGCAACGGTAAATTCATTTTTTGAAAACAACTTAAATATTTCCGAGACTGCTCGTAAAATGTATTTGCACCGTAATACCTTGGGTTATAGGTTAGATAAAATAACGAGGACAACAGGTTTGGATGTAAAGACGTTTGACGATGCACTTACGTTTAAGATTGCACTTATGGTATCTGACCATATGAAATTTTTGAGAAGTCAAGAATAAACACTGGCAACATTAGGAGGAAACAAAATGATAAAATTATACGACAAAGGTGCGTTCCTTGTAAATGGAACAGAGCTTGTACAAGATACGGAAGGTTGCTTTCAAGGCATCACAAAAGAAGAAGCAGCGAAGCAAACCATAGCGTATGGTATTTTGAAAGAGCACAATACATCTTCTGATATGAACCGTCTGAAGATTAAATTTGATAAATTAACATCACACGACATTACATTTGTTGGAATTATCCAGACTGCGAGAGCATCCGGATTAGAAAAATTTCCAATTCCGTATGTTTTAACAAACTGTCACAATAGTTTATGTGCAGTTGGTGGAACGATTAACGAGGATGACCACATGTTTGGACTTACATGTGCGAAAAAATACGGTGGAGTGTATGTGCCACCTCATCAAGCAGTTATCCATCAGTTTGCAAGAGAAATGTTGGCAGGCGGCGGAAAAATGATTCTTGGTTCAGACAGCCATACCCGCTATGGTGCACTTGGTACTATGGCTATGGGCGAAGGCGGACCGGAGTTAGTAAAACAATTATTGAACAAAACATATGACATCAAGATGCCGGGCGTGGTTGCGATTTACTTAGATGGGGAACCATCTATTGGCGTTGGACCACAGGACGTTGCTCTTGCAATTATCGGTGCAACATTTGCAAATGGATACGTTAATAATAAGGTAATGGAATTTGTAGGACCAGGTGTTGCTAAGCTTAGCGCAGATTTCCGTATTGGTATCGATGTTATGACAACGGAAACAACCTGTCTTTCATCCATTTGGAAAACAGATGACACAATCAAAGAATTCTATGAAACACATGGACGTGTAGAGGATTATAAAGAATTAAATCCTGGTGCAGTGGCTTATTATGATGGCGTGGTTTATGTAGATTTGAGCAAAATCAAACCTATGATTGCAATGCCATTCCACCCAAGCAATGTTTATACAATTGATGAAGTAAATGCGAACTTGAAAGACATTCTTCACGATGTAGAGCAGAGAGCATTGGTAAGTCTTGACGGTGCAGTGGAATACTCGCTTCAAGATAAGATTCGCAATGGAAAATTGTATGTAGAACAAGGTATTATTGCAGGTTGTGCAGGTGGTGGATTTGAAAATATCTGTGCAGCAGCTGATATTATGCGTGGTAAAAATATTGGTTCAGACGCATTTACACTCAGCGTATATCCTGCAAGTACACCTGTTTATATGGAGCTTGTTAGAAATGGTGCAGTGGCTGACCTTATGGCGGCAGGTACAATCGTGAAAACAGCGTTCTGCGGACCATGCTTTGGCGCAGG
>JAEIGA010001915.1_pt1 | contig 33153 bp, 36 predicted proteins | sample 9270691 | NCBI WGS metagenome assembly JAEIGA01 (sample SAMN17057246, study PRJNA624740) | gut metagenome | biome: biome; isolation source: fecal sample | host: Bos grunniens | place: China: Xizang | collected 2019 | reverse complement strand
TTTACACATTGTTTATATCCTCTCTTTCTTTTCTCCAATACCAATCTACCGGCTCGACAAGGCTTACGCAGTCGTCGCAGCCGAATATTCCCTCGCCCTCTTTCGTATAGAGCGAAAGACACGTCGTACTACCGCACACGGGGCAGATTGCCGCGTCCCAAGCATCAATCACGCTTACGCACGACTTACACCCTTTGAACTCTCCGCGCTTGTCTGTGACGAAGAATATGTCCTCTTGTGAGCTTCCGCATTCGTCGCAATCGTTCACATCGTCGGGAAGTTCAAAACACGGTATATTCAATACCATAGGATTTTCGATAAGTTGCATCTTGATTTTTCCTTCCTTTTGTGCTATACTATAAGCACAAAAGATTTTTCCTTTCTTTTGTGATTTGTTTAAAGGGTTGACGGGGGCGCGTCAGCCCTTTTTTCTTGCTTGCATAGGGTTGATTGTTAACACACAGCCGTGATCTAAAACCTCAAGTTGAAGTATAGGCTTGTCAACGCCCTTTACAAATCTGTACTTGAGAGCTTCAATCCTCGGAAACTCATACTCTTTTTGAGTTATAAGGTCCTTCCACACTACCGGACTTCGTGCGAGAAACACTTCTTTTGCTTCTTTTGCATCCATACTTCTCAATGCTCCTTTCTGTCGCTCTCTCGTACCACGAGGCAAGCAACGAAATTCCAAACGCGGCAAATATCCACAACAACGCCACCGCAATGTAAGACTCGGGAGCATATCCGCGAAACACCTTGCAAGCACCGTTCGCACCAATAAACATTGCGAGAAGCGAGAGGGAGTAAAACAAGCCAACTCTCGGCTTCGGGCAACTGTTCTCGCTCGTAACCTTAAATGTTCTCCCGCAACATCTGCATCTGTGCCCCTTCGGCTTGTAATTGACCTCGACTATCTGTCCGCATTCGGGACACTGTATGTAGTAGTTCATAAGCTTCCTCCCACCATAAACCGCGCAAGCACCGTTTTTGATATGATGATTTTGTTTCCGACTTTTTGGCAAGTAATGCAAGGTCGGATTTTTTTAAGCTCATCGTATAACGTGTATATCGATATGCCTAACTCCTTTGCCGCTTCCGACACTGTAAGAGTTGACTTGTCGGGATACTTTTCGTTAAGCTCCGCTAACTGATCGCGATATCCTTGCTTTTCCATCGTTACACCTCTCTTAATCTGTAATTCTTGCTTCGGTCTCTGTCTACTCCGAATAGGTACGGCTTTGATGCATCGTACACTCGGCTCATCGTGCCTTCGTCATAGTCCATAAGCTCGCCGATTAGCTTTTCGCTTGATACTATTGTTATCTTTTCTTTTGATAACAGCCTTGAGTTTAACAACTCGAACGCAAGATTGATATCAGCCGACGTAGGCTCTTCGCCTTGCTTCGTCTTAAGAAAGTCATCTATATAGAGAACGTCTGCGTTTTTATACTTGCCGAGCTTCTCTTGATAGATATCATCTCCGACGTGAGCCTTGAGGATTTTGCTTTCCTCCGCCCAAAGCATGTACCGAACTTCCTTGCCTCGCTTTATGTAATGGCTTGCTATTGCCGTGCATATGTGAGTCTTTCCCGATCCGACTTGACCTCCGATGTAAAACCACCTTGCTTGGTCGTTGATGCAGAATTCCTGTGCCTTGAGCTTAATGTTCTGTTGCCACTCGTCTGATGCAATGTACTTCTTAAAGGTAAAGTCCTTTAATACGTCCCCTAATCCGCTTCGCTTTGCCCGGTTTAACGTAGCGCGGATTTTTTGGCACTTGCAATTAACGGTTACGTCTTCGCCCCATTCGTTGAGCTTTGCTATAAATCCTTTGTTCTTGCACAATTGGCATTCATATCCGTCACTCAAATGAAGCTCTCCCGAACTTTCGTTTAGCCACTTGACTCTCAATGCCCGTATGTCTTCACCAAGAGAAGGTGCTTCAAAGTCGGGATCTGATTCCCTTGCTTTTTGAATTACCGCATTTAATAGTCCTTCCATTAAAATATCACTCCGTATTTTTTTGCATTTTCGCTTTGCTTCGGCTCTTCTTTGGGTTTGCTATATCCGTTCTTTTCCCAAGTACGAATCGCCGCTTTCCAATCCTTCATTTTGTTCCGTCCAACTTGCCAACCGTTTGATGTGTAGTAGTTGATAAAGTGTTCGGCATCTACGTTGTTGTTTCGCTCTTTGCAATAGGCTTGTACTTCTTCAAGAGTCGGAGGAACAAATCGTGTGCGTTTCGGCTTGTCCGATTCACTATTAACCTCTATCTCTTTTTCTTTCTCTATCTCTAACTCTTTCTCTATCTCTATGTAACAATTTTGCTCGTTGTTACATTCATTTGTAACATTGTTACACTCCGGCAATAATTTTTGCCTGTTTCGACTTCTTCTCATCCGTTCTGCCGTTGCCGTTTCGCTTCCTGTTAGCTTTAAGACCTCGGACATATATATCGTGCTATCATCGAGTATTTCGATCATTTTAAGCTCGGCTAATATCTTCATAGCTGAACGCACTATATCTATGTTCGTGTTCGTTATAACGGACAACATTTTCTCGTTATAGGGAATCGTTTCGCTAAATCGGAGCTGTCCTTCGTGAGATATGCTTTCGAGAAGTAGTTTGAGATAAAATAAGATGTAGTCTTTGCCGTTTTCCATTTCTTCAATAATTCTTATATCGTGTCGCTTGAAGAAATCGCGTTTTAACTTTAGCCAATAAAACTTGTTTGTTTCTGCCATTTACTCTCCTTTCTTTGAAATTCGCTTAAAGCGAACATTGGGGTAAAAAAATTAGACATCAAAATTGATGCTGTCATAAGCCACTCCAAAAAACCTGCATATCTTTTCTATAGCTCTCTGATCGGGGAATGTTATACCATTTTCCCAATTAGAAAGGGTTTTTTGGCTGATTCCGAGCTCTTTTGCAGTTTCGCCCTGTGTGAATCCCGCATTTACTCTTAATGCCTTGAGCTTTATCTTTTCCACTTTTTATCACCTCTTTTCTTCGCTTAAAGCTAATCACACACATATGATAGCACATCTTAATTCGTTTGTCAATAGCTTTTGGCGAATTTTTTTCATAAAGTGTTGACTTTTTAGCGAATTTGATGTAGAATGTTACTACTCAAGCCGAGAGGTGGTGATTTTATGGGGGCTTGGTCAACAGAGGTTTTTGCGAAAAATCTTCAATATTATATTTCGAAAAAAGGCGTTTCGCAAAGAGAACTTGCGGAGATTATCGGTGTTTCTCCGCCAACAATTAACGAATGGGTAAAGGGCAAAAAATATCCGCGAATAAACAAGGTAGAAAAACTTGCAACCTACTTCGGCTGTCTTAAATCGGACTTAATCGAAGACAAAGAAAAACAGTCCGCCGAAAGCGAACTGTCTATGAGAAAACGCGAATTTATTAAGCGGGTAGTGAAGATGACGGATGAACAGCTTGAGAGACTTGAGCGGATTCTTGACCTTGTTGAGAATACAAATATATGAGTAACTCAAATTGTTTATCTGTTAGCTTTTCAATGCGCTCAACGATGTCTTTTTTTCGCTCAGCGTTATGCTCCTTTTCTTGATCATCGCGAGAATAAAGATAATTAAGATAAGCGATTTCGTCTTCGGGGCTTAGTAGCATTAATATTTCTTTAAGTTCGTCCATTGTTGTTTGCTCCTTCTTTGTTTTGGGTTGGCTTGATGATAGCAGACTTGGAGAAAGATGTACAGATGCAAACGGCTTAAAAACCGTATCAATTAATAATTTCCAAAGTCCAAACTACTCGCAAACACGTATCAAACTACTCGCAAATGCTTGTATTTACGGCATTTGTGAGGTATCAAATAAATTTTTAGGAGAAAAGAATGCCGACAGAAATTTTAGCAAAATACTTGAACGCCAAAAGAGTTGAGAAAGGTCTTACTCACGAAGCAATTGCCAAAGTGAGCAAGGTGCCTGAGTCCACCGTCAAAAATCTTTGCACCGGAAAAACCGAAAATCCGCAAATGGAAACCGTAATACCCGTAATGGAAGCGGTCGGAGGCTCTTTTGACGAAATGCTTCATCCCGAAAAGCACAAAGGGGAAACAAGCGACACTTCTGTTCTTGCGCTAAAGGATATCTACGAATATCAAATAGCTACACTAAAGAAAACCAACGAGGAGCATATCGCCAATATTCGAGCGCACTACGAGCAACACCGTGAGGACGTAAAAGAGAACTACGAAAGACGGCTTGCCGACAAGCGAGAAATCATCGATTCGTATAAGGAACATATCGCCACGCTGAAAAAGGAATACCTTATAAGCAAAATTGCTCTTGTTGCGTGTGTAGTAGTATTTATTGCAGTACTTATTGCCGAGCTTGCTAATCCAAATCTCGGCTGGTTTAGATATTAAAGGAGGAAAAAATGTGGGAGCAAGATTTATATAAAAAAGTCGCTTGGATTGCGCAAAAAGACGCGCCGGATGTTTTTCGAGGAAGAAAGGTAACTTTGCGCGACTTCGAATTTACGGTATATACGGAAAGGACAAACCCAAAATGACTAAAATGAAGAAACGCGATGACGGTAGATATCTAAAGACCGTCAAAGATGCAAGGACCGGAAAAAGATTATACTTCTACGGAAGCTCCGAAAGGGAAGTGCAGCAGAAGATTTTGCAATATACGCAAAAGGTAGAAACAGGAAGACCGTTTGAAGAAGTCGCAGAAGAATGGTATAACGAAAACATGCCGACTCTTGCAATTCAATCTCAGAAATCGTATAAGCCTTGCTATCAATCCGCATTAGAAGAGTTTTCGGGAGAAAGCATAAAGCAAATAAAACCCAAAGACATCAACTCATATTTAAGAAAGCTCGGCAAAATGGGATATTCCGAAAAGTCCGTCACTCAAAGAAGACTTGTTCTCAACCTCATCTTCAAGCACGCGGTTATATCGGGAGACTTGGAAATCAATCCTTGCGCTTCTGCAATGACACCAAAAGGATTGCCCAAAAATCAAAGGCACGCGGCATCTGAAGAAGACGAGCAAAAGGTAAAAGATAACGCAGACGTTTGGATGTTACCGTTTATAGCTTTAATGACAGGCATGCGTAGAGGCGAAATTCTTGCGCTACAATGGCGAGACATTGATTTTAAGGGTAATACCATTGATGTGACTAAATCGGTCTGCTATGACAACGATAAGCCTATTGTGAAGTGTCCTAAGACGGCAAAGGGCATAAGACTTGTTCCGTTGCTCAATCCGTTAAAAGAAAAGCTCCTTGCCATACCCGACAAGAATCCCGATGATTTTATCATTTCCGATGATGGAAAAAAGCCGTTGACCAATAGGCGGTATCAAACATTATCTCGCAACTTTAGACGAGTAACGGGAACGAAATGCACCGCACATAATCTCCGTCACAGTTTTGCCACCGTTGCGATCGAGAACAATATCAATCCCAAAGTAGTGCAAGAGATATTAGGACACAAACAGCTATCAACCACAATGGACATCTATACCGACCTTCGAAAGAAGTCGATTACCTCCGCCGCGGAAGCACTTAACAAAATCATATAAAAGTTGTAAAAATTAGTCAAACTCCCCGAATTCCTTGATATATAAGCAAAAGGCGAGAGTTCAAATCTCTCCTTCTCCGCCAACCAAAAAACCTTGAAATTACGGGAAATTCCTTGTAGTTTCAAGGTTTTTTCTATGTTTGCGCTTTGGGTATTTTAGGTTGCTTTAGGTTGTTTTGGGGTATTTTGTGTAGTCAAAATGTAGTCAGACTACATTTTGAGCATTTGTCTCACCATTGCAGAACGCTCAGCAAGTCGTTTCATACCGTGTTCCCAAGTTGCCGCCTCTTCTTCGGTAAGCTTATACACTTTCTTGAGTTCATCGACATCAGCCGTGTCCATCTCACGAAGGAAATTAGAATGCTTCAGCTCGTCCATTGCCATTTCTTTGTATTTTGCGGCGCGGCTCATATTTCCTCGCGCTTGGTTTTCGATGAATTTCTCGGCGTAATCCGTTGCCCCGTCAAGCTCTTCGTGAAGGTTTTCTATCATCTTATCTATCATTCTCATTGTTATTCTCCCAAGATTGTCTTGTAAAGGTTGTCTATGTCTTCGGGAGCAAAAGCAAAGTTTCCAAACATAGGAATGTTGAAAGTAAACTTGCCCTTTCGCTCTACTTGTGCGCGGATGTCACGATAAAGTCCGTCCACATCTACGTTGCCGCTTGCGTCCATAATTGAAAACGTCTTAACGAATCCGTTGTTCATTAGGCTTTCTTTGAGAGCTTCGGTGTTGCCTATCATTCTCGATACGGCGACTCTTGCAAGCATCTCTTGCCATTCGTTCATACGGGAAAAGATTTCGCGATTCATATATTTAAGAATTCCGTTAATTGTTTTTTCGAAACTCATATTATTCTCCTTTGGGAAGGGCGGCTTTTATGCCGCCCTATTTTGCGTTATGCGCCTGTGGTGGTAGTAGCGGGAGTTACCGTTACATTTCCCCAACCGGGCATAACCGAGGTGTTGGGTATAACAATTTTGGTAAGACTTGCAAGCTGAGCAATCTGTCCCTGAATGCAAGAAATAGCCGCTGTGTTAGTCGCGTTGTAAACTCTCTGTTCGCAAAGCTGATTTTCTACACAAGCAAACTTGCCGTCTACGTACTTATAGAGGTCAAGAATCTTGCCATCAGTATAAATGTTGCTATCACGAAGCTTCACCTCTGTTTCAAGCTCGGCAATTCTCTTGTTGAGGTCGGATTCATAGCGGTTAACGTAAGCACTTCCGCCGCATCCGTTGTTATTGCCATTGAAAAGACCGATATTGCCAAGACCGCCGTTCATAATGCCAAGAGCCGTTCCGGCAATGCCTAAGCCAAGACCTGCACCGGCTACGCCCTTTGATGCGTAATGGTTTTCGTATTCCATAAAAAATACACTTCCTTTTTTTAAATATATTTGCCAAATCAAGCCGTACGCTCTTGATTAAAAGCCGTTATAGGTTTTCGGGGACAAATCCTTCGTTATCATAAGAGTCTGAATACATTTATATCACCGTCCTTTTCTGTCTGTATTGTAAAACAAAAAAGGCACTCTCACAATGTCGTAAGAGTGCCAGTTTAATGACAGTTTTATGCTATTTTATGTGTCTGAATAACTTTTCGCAAAGTTTTGGGATAATTCTCGCAATTTGCCTGTCCGAATAGCCAAATTCTTCAGCGATCACCCTATACGGAACGTCGTCAAGCAAGTTGCGTTTTAGCATCGCTCGGTGCTTCTCGCTCAACACCCATTCGTTTATAAGGCTCTCTAATTCGCGATACGATAACTCTTCCTCTTCAATATATTCCTTAAAGGAGAGAGGCGGCTTTTCGTTGTCTTCCATATTATTCTCCAACCGTAGCGGTTATGTTGTCGGGAGTATACCGACCTTCAAATTTTATAAGTCCTGTTGCTAATAGTGCGATTATAAGTATGACTATGATTGCACACAGTCGCTTTTCTCTTCTTGAGTGCCGTTGCTCGTGTCTTTCCCACACGGCACATGACATTGTTATCGTTGAAAGTTTCTTTTCCATTATTTCCCCTTTCGGTTGTGGGCGAGGAGAGGTTGTCCCCTCGCCCGTGTTTTTTGTTTATCTGAACGGGTTATTTTTCCACTTCGGGTTAACGCTGTGCCACAAGATTGCCTTGTCTTCTCGTGACAAGCCTTTGAGCATGCTGATTGCGGCGGTAGCTTCTTCTTGCGTGTACGTTCCGTAGATGCCTGCTTCTGTCGGTTTGTCAACTCTATCAAGAGCATCTATGAAGTCGATATATACGTTACCCTCTATACCTCCGCGTTTTGCGTACTGCGCTCCTGTAGAGTCGTAACGGCTGAGATATAATGTCCACGCATCGTCATTATCTACACCTAAACCGTCGATTACGTCAACGACTTCCTTCTTTTTTGTCGAATCGTCAGCGTTTGCTTCCGATATCGCTGCAAAGTACCTTGTCAAGTCATCATTGTCAACGCCCTTATACTTTGTGGCGAACTCTGACGAAGGCGCGCCGATACGCTTCAATGTGCGTTCTGTGGCTTGTTCTCTTGCCACCTTTTTCGCCGCCAAGAGTATTTGCGCTTTCTTGGTTTCCGACATATTGTTGGTCATTGTATCCTCTACCGTTTCCCAATAGAGTCTTAAATAGTCGGTTTGATATTCAACGTATTGAGAGTCGGACAGCGTGTGTTTTTTGTTGGCTCCGTCCGTTACTTCAGCAGGCATAACGGAAGGAAGATATTCAGTACTGTTCTTGCTCTTGCAAACAGCTTCGACTGCTTTTTGCAAACTTGTTTTGTAATCTCCGTCAATGCCCTTCTGATACTCTCGTATCATATCAAGTACAATTTGACGTGTAGCTCTTGCTGCAGTCGAGGAAGAATTGTTTTTTGCTTTCTTGTAATACTTTCCGTAGAAGTCGGTCATATTACTATCCCACTTTGCAGTAATTGCTTTTTCAATGTTGGTCGGGTTGCTGTTCTTCGCTCTTGCGGTCATATCTGCACGGTCATAAAGCCAATTTGTCAGGTCGGTTGAATATTGATTATCCTTAACATAAGTGTTTTTAACACCGAGTGTCCAATCAAGGTTTTTTTCACCAACGGGGAATAGTGCTTTTTGTCCTTTCCACCAACCGCCGAGAATCTGCTGTAAGAAATAATCAATCTGTTCCGGACTTCCGTTAAAAGCCTGTCCGAGCCAATAAGCCATTTTGCTTGTTCGGTCTGTGTATTGGTCTTTAGGCTCAAGACTCTGCAATCCACTCGACACAATAGGTCTGCCGAGAAAGTCACGGTTTGCGCCTAAATATCCGACAACACCAATCATGCCAAAGCTGCCTATTATACCCATTCCCGTTTCAACCAGACCGTTTGAGCCTACCTGCGCTATATCGTTAGCTATTGCAGGAAGAAAGTTTTCTGATGCGTAGGCGTAAAATTCGTCGAACGCGTGATCGTTTTCTCCGACACCGTATTCAAGGCAAGTTTCAAAAAACGAACTTAATACGCCTATGTCTCTCGGCTTAGGTATTGCAAAATATTTGCCATCGCCGATAGGGAACACAAAATAACTGTTTTTAGTGTAGGTTGAAAGTTGTTCGTATTCTTCTTCTTTTTCTTCGTCGCCGTTGTTTATCGCATAGGCTATAGCGCCAAGCGCGGCACTCACGGCTATATATGATATTGTTCTTTTAGTAATTGCTTTTTTGCGCTCGGGCTTGCCTGCAAGCTCCTCTAAGGTTATCCACCTACGGAGTTTGTCAAGTCCTTGCACGCTTGCATTGAAGAACGGAACTACTTTATTCAGCTCTTTGGAAATTCGTCCGCTTCTACGGAAGTTTGTCGTTACATCCATAGCCTCGTAAAACGCTTCTTGAGGAGACATTCCAGCTTCGCGCATCATTTTATAGGTTGCAAATCTCGGTCCAGACTCAACCAAATCCGAAACAAAGCCAATCAAGCTTATTGGGTTAACGTCAACTTTATTCGACAACTTCTTTCTTGCGTTTTTGGCAAGGTTACGGTCTGAAGTGTATGCACTTGTTTTGCCGCCGCCCATTGCAAGAAATTCCTTGTACAAGGGGCTTGCGCTGTCACCCTTAAACTTGTTGAGATACGCTCCACCAACGCCCTTTGCCATTTCAACAATATTCTTGTTTTTGGAATATGTAAAGAATGTTGCGAAATCTCGGGGAAGGTTTGAGAATATCGACCACACAAGGTTGTTCCCTGTGATGTTAGATGTCATAAATCTACTTACGACAGCATACGCATCCAAGATGCCGTCCATTGTTTTGGGAGTAAGACTTGTTAAAGATTCAAGTAAACCGACATCGTTTATTTTCCACGCTTGAGGCTCGCCGTTTTTCATTACGGTAACAACATTGCCGAAGGCTTTACCTCTGCTATACTGAATTAAGATGTCGTCAAGGTTATTTACTATACCGCTTGCTTTGTCCTTGCTATCTGCATCAAGTTCGCTTTCCTCAATCCAAGTCGTTAAATTATCCTTAACACCCGTCATATCCATTTTGGTTGCGGTCAAAGGCATTGGCACTTTTTCAAGTAAAGTGGCATCTGCACCAAGCTTTTCGGCGTAACCGGTTATGACAGACATTACGTTGTTTCTTGTGCCTGCGTTTACCATTTTCACTATGTTGTCAATGATGTTATCAACAGGATGTTTAATATCTCTGCCGCTACCACGAGCCTTTTTAATCGTGCTGTTTTGGTTTGCAAAGCCTATTTTTGCTCCAAATAAGCCTTTTCCCTTTTCCATTACACGATTGAACGGCACATAATATTCCCAACGCTCGCTCCAGTTTTTAAGTGTTGATTCGGATATAAGTCCCGTTTCAACACCCCAAGCCTTATAGAACTGTTTGATAAATGCGTACAGTCTTGTAGAAGCTTCCTCGAATTGAGGGTATTGTTCTTCAAGCTCCGCTTGTCTGCGTTCCATAAACGCCGTGCTGTTCTTTCTGTCGTCTGCGAATACTCGCATACCTTCGCGAAGTCTCTCGGGACCGTGTTTTACAGTAAGATATTCGCCGAACAAACGGTATTCGTCTTTGTTGTTAAGGTTAATTCCGTGTAATGCGGTCTTCAATCCCGAGGAAATGTACTGTCCGTTTTTGTCGGTAAGATCTCCCGTGATAATCTGTCCTGCAATTGCATCCGAGTACGCCGCATTGCTTGCATACATATACGCGTTGCTTCCCGTTGCTTTGTCAAACCTCTTAATAGCATAGTTGCTGTCTATCCAAGCTTGATACAAACTGTTTCCTGTGTCTTTCAGCTTTTCTATCGGAGTGCGTAAATCAACGCCGCCCTCTTCGCGGAATCTGATAGCACTTGTCGCCGTGTCTGCATCAAGTGAATAGTATGCGTTAATATCATCTGCAAGCTGTTCAAGTTTTGCCAAATCCCTGCTTGGAAGCAGCTTCAAGAAGAAGTCGTTGAACTTCGGATAATCAATAGCGGCTGTTTCGCGGTTTTGTAAAAATCTTCTCACATACTCGGCAACGCCTTCGCGGATAATCTGCTCATCCGTGTAGTTTTCCGCAAATTCAGCATCAATTTGAGACTCAAGCTCGCTTATCAATTCGTCAGTCAACTGTGATTTAATATCAAGCGTTCTTTCAAAGTAATGCCCTAACTCGTGAGAGATAACAGGGAGATTGTTTGCAATCTTTGTTTTTATGCCTCGGTTTTCTTTGGTGTATGTACCAAGTACGCCCTTGCCTCTAATATGTCCCGTTGTAATGTTGATACCAAACTCGTGTTCAATGGAAGCCACAATTTCCGAAATGCTTTTCGGCTTTACTTCACCACTCACGCGCTTTGTAGTCCACATAGCAAGCTTGTTGTCGTTTCCGCCATCTTGGAACATATCGGTATTGTTGACTTTTTTGCTCTTGGGACTTTCTTCAAGCAAGTAACTTACTTCAGCAGGCTTTTCGGTTTGTACTCTTTCGTGCAAATATCCGTCTTCCTTCAAAGCTTCAATAAGATTGTCAAACGCCTCGTTTATTGCCGTTCTTTCTTCGCCAACAGGATATGCACGGACAATAACGGGATTTCCGTCCTTATCTGTATCAAGAGTTATAGCAGACTCGGAATGTGCGGTAAGATAATCGTTTTGATTATTTGTCTTATCTGCAACATAGCAAGCAAAAGCACGAGCCGCCATTTCAACAGTAGAATCCCAATAATCGCCGTCCTTTGAGTGAAGTTGTCCAAATTTTACGCTATTGCTGTAAAAGTCGGTTGCTTTTCTGCTTAATTGTACCCCTTCTTTAGCTGAAGGTCTTAACAAAGCAAGGCGCAGCGAAATATTGTCCCTGTCTTCCTTAGGAATAACGTGTCCCTTTACCTCTTTTCGCAAGTCGGAGAGTTCCTCAATATACTTTGTGTCGCCCGTTTCCGTCAAAGCATCTAACAAGCGATGATACTTGTCCACGTCGTCTTGTGTAGGTTTGCGTTTAAAGTATTTTGTTTCGCTTTCGGTCAAAGCGCCATTTTCGAATTTTTCTATCCAGCCAAACTGGTTTTTTACTTGATATGTTACGTTTTTGATCGCTCTTTCGTAGGCGTGCTGTCTTGCAAGGTCTGTTTCCTCTTGGGTTGCATCCTTATATCGCATAGCCGTTATCAAGTTGCGGATTGCTTTTTGAGTACGTTCGGGAAGATTTCTCTGTGTGTTTGTCGCGTACTCCGACTTGTAACCGCCTATGAAGTCGTCGAGAGCGTGAAACCACTCGTGGCCTAAAGAGCCTGCACCATTCATTTTGGTAAGGTTGATTACTCTGCGTTCATTTTCGTAATGAGCCGCCGCACCCGACAAGCCTTGTCCTCTTGCACCAAAGGCGATACTAAGATTTCCGCCGAAGGAAATGTCCGTATCTTCTATACCCAAAGCATCGGCAAGGTCTTTCAAAGCATCATAACCATAATCAAGTGATACTTGTCTGTCCTTTGCGCTCATCCAATTACCAAACTCGCCGCCCTTAAATCCGAAGGTATCAATATAATCCTGTCCTTCAACATTTTTACCGTTGCGGTAGTCCGGTCCTTTGCGATGTACCGCTTGAAGTTGTTCGGGAACAAATCTTGTCTTGCCCTTCTTTTTGGCAATGCCTTGCTTGAGCCATTCTAAAGCTTCTTCCTTTGTGGCGAATCCACTTTTGATAATGTTTCTGCCCTTTGCGACTGCATAAGAAGTGTCGTTTGCCCACTCGCCATTTGCGAGCTTGCTACTTACACTACCCTCGCCGCCGATGATTGAAAAGCCTTTAGGCACTACCGACTTTGCATCTACCGCAAATTGGTTTCTATCTGCAAGTGCTGTAAGGCTATTAAAGTTTTTGGCAATGTATCTTATGTTGTTAAGATAGTTGCTACCCGAAAGAGCAGGATTTTCCGAATACTTCTTTGTGTAAGCATATCTTTGCCACGTTTTGCCCGTGTCTTCAAGATAGCCGTTGTCAAGCAGCCACTTTTCGCCCATTGCCTCGAAGTCTGCTTGGGTCTTTGCGTTTTCAGCCATTGATTGAATTGCTCTTACTGTTTCAATAAAGAGCTTTTGCTTTTGCACCTTTGTTTCTTCGGTTGCTTTATAGCCGTAGTAAACGTTTTGCTGCAAAGACTTGCGGATTTCGTTTACCGCCCACAACAAGCCTCTATCTCCGCCTGCTTCAACCAAAGCGCGATAATTAGGTCGCTTCCAAACGTTATCTTTCTTAACGTTCTTGTCGCGTTCTCTGTCGTTCATTCCGTCCAGATCATCAACAACAAGTCCGCGAGAACTCCATTGGTCTTTTCTTGCGCCGCCTATTTTTTCGCCAAAGTCGTCAATCTTAGCTGTCGTTTCAACAGCTTTTGTCTTGGTTTTCTTCGGGGTTTCTTTAGCGGTTGCTTTTTCTTTTGTGGTGGATTTGGCTTTGCTTACGGCGTTTGATTCGCTTTGTTTCGCCGGGACATTTTCGTTTGTCGATTTGCTTACATCAGATTTATTTTCTGCAGTCGCATTTGAGTCCTTGCTATTGATTTTTTCTCCGCTTTGTGATATGCTGTTAATGGTATCAGCTAACTGACCAGGGACTCTGTGATTCGCGCGAGACAGATTCTCAGTATCGGGCAGGTGCTGCAAGTCCTGATCAGACACGGTAAGCAGCTCGGCGGTCGGCGTGCTGATACCATTTTTTGATATGTATGCGGACTTAACAAAAGCCGCTTTTGCCGACGAAACGGGAACTGCTTCTACAACGAAGTAAGTGCCGTTTATTTTTTTGCCTATCTTTATGACAGGGCTTGGAGTCTGATCGCTATTTTGATTTTGATAATCAAATTCAGGGTTTCCTTTTTTATCAATTGCGATTTCAATAGTGTCATAGTTATCAAGCACCCATCCGATACGTGCAAAATCGTTGTCATTTGCCATACTATGGTCTGCGACACCGTTTTTGCCGTGCCTGTTGTCGACGTGATTTACACTGTTGCCACGGAGAATATATTTGTCACCGTCAAACTCAGTATTGGTTAAACGCCTTACGTCATTCTTAAAACGTTCGGAAACCTCTCCTATCGTGTGCTTTTGCTTGCTAATAGCAACAGGATTTTTCATAGAACGGATTTTATTTATAAAACCAATTACGCCGTCATCAACAGCATTTTCATACCCGTCAATTACTTCTCTTTCGTCATACGGATAACTTGATTCGTTTTTTTCAAGAACAATCGCGCTGTTATCAAGCGTTTCTCCCGTTACGTTAGGAGTATCACGCTTGGTAAATTCCCCATTGACAGTCGCGTTCTTTGCTTCTTCCTTCGCGGCAATGTTTTGCATAAGAGCATCTTGCTTGCCTGCCGTAAATGCCTTTATTTGCGTTTCAGTTTCAAGTGATGCCTTGCTGATATCTAAGTCGGTACGCCCTGCCATGTACGCAGTTTTGACCGCATTGCTTACTTCGTCTAATGTTGCGCCCGTCGAATTTGCTATATCGGCAACAAGCTCTGCTCCGTACTTGCCAAATCCCGTCGCCGTCTCTGCCTCTTTAACGGTGGTAGGCGCGGTTTTCTTTTTCGGGGTAGTACTTGTATCGCTCACTTGCTCTTCGTTTACTGTAGCCTCGATTTTCGGTGCCTCCGTTTGCGTGTTGCCCTTCGAGGAAACCTTGTTTGCCACGGCTTGTACAGTTCCGAACACACCGCCGGAGAAGAAACCGCCGAGGAAGTCAAGACCGAGCGACATAAAGAAGTCGCGTGCCGCGAGAGCCTTTGCCTCTTCTTCGGTTTTGCCGTCTTGCATATATTTGCTAACGTCCGCACTAAACTGCGACTTGTCTGCCGCAATTATCGCGTCCGCCCATTGATTCGCAAGCGAAGTGCCGACTTCTTCCAAACCTTCGGGGACGGCTTGGTTAAAGATTTGCACGATAAACTTCTTTGCTTCCTTGTTGTTGAGTCCTTCGAAAAACTTGTCGATGGAAATCTTTTCAAACAAAGCCTCGTTTAAGCTTGCCGCAAGTCCGAGGTTTACCGCTTGTATGTCGGAAAGTCCCCTCTCCTTTGCGTCGTAGATTGCGTTAAGACCCGCCGAACCGGAAAGAATAATAGGCGCAAGAAACTGACCGCCGAGAGTCGCCGCCGTTGCAGAGTCGACTATACTCATACCCGTGTTGTAAATGAAGTCTACAACGGGGTTTTCTATTCTTTCGCTTGTTTCCGCTCTTGTTTTGCGCGAGAATTGTCCCAAAACAGTAGACGGAGAGTTATAATTCACAGGACGGTAATTTCCGGTGTATCTGTTTCTCAACGTCTGCAACGTCAAATCAAGCTGACCTATTCCCGAAGCCATATTTGCAGGAACGGAAGCAATGTTTGCAGCAACAAGCTCGCCTGTTCCTGCGTTTTTTGAATTTTCCGTAAGCTTGTCGGATACTTCGGCATCAAACAACGATTTCGAATACACAAGAAACTCGTGTATATCTTCGTCGTTGTATCCCAACGCATAAAGCTCATCCTTGATGCTGTTGTACGCCGTGTCGGCTTTCTTTTGCCACGCGGGAACAGAGTTTCCCATTGCAGAAACTACTACCTGCTTTGTAAGCGGTTTATAATACGGGGCAATATCCGCTATACTGCTTCTTAAATTGTTGGGAAGCGATTCATACGCGCCTATAATCTTTCGCTCATACTTTTCCGCTTTCGGTGTCATAGACTTGGTGTCGCTTATGAACTTTTCGCCCGTGCTTGAGAAAGCATACTCAAAGGGATTTGTCGCTCCGTTTGCCTCGATTTCCGCATTGAGTTCCTCGTCGGTCATAGTTTTGACCTTGTCTTGGTATCTCTTTGCGTACAATTCCTTGAGATAATCGGTGTTTGCTTTCGTCTCGGCATCCTTAGCCTCAGCCTCGGCGCGCATCTGCTCGGTTTCCTCTACCGTGTAACGAGGCTCAAGTCCCGTTGCTCTGTAATTACGCGCAATTTCCTTGTTAGCTTCACTTTGTGCAAGATAAGGCTCGGAAATGATTCGCTCAAGCTGTTCGTCCGTCATCCGCGAAGGGATGCCGACCTTTGCCGTGTTAGATCTAAAATCAAATGCCGTGCCCTCGGATTCCTTATAAGGAAGCTTAGGATTGTTCTTTGCATACTCAAGGTCGATTTCTGCAAGCTTGCTTGTGTTCGTTGATTTAACGGGAGCCGCCACAGATCCCCCTTCCGAGGAAGGGGTACTGTGTCTTTGCTTCCATTTCTCAAGAGCGGACTGCTCGGTTTCGGTATTAGCACCTTGGGGACTATGCCTCTGCTTCCATTGTTCGAGCGCAGACGGCTCGCTTTCGGCTTGCTTGGTGCTGTGTCGTTTCTTCCATTCTTCGAGTTTGCTATTTGACATTAGCTCGCTCCTTTCTTAATAAGAGAAATTACTGCATATATTGGTATTTTTCCAAAAGCTTGTTGTACGTTGACTTGTCGAGTATTCCCGTATCAAAGGCATCGTCCAAAGCAGACTTAACGGCATCAAAGCCTTCCGTTTGCATTACCCCCGACAAAAAGTCATCAACTTCTGCGTATGTGTCTTCAGGCGCGTTTGCGACCAATCCGGGCAAAAGTTTCAATATTGCATCTTGTTCGGGAGTCGTAATCAAGCCTGTTGACGAAGTAGGCTTAGGAACCGTATCTGTAAGCGCGCCGCTATACATTGTGGTAAAGTCAGGCGAAACACCTACGCCTGCTGCCAATTGTGGTACAGCACCGCCCCCGTAGTATCCCTCGTCCTCGCTCTTATACTTCTCGTAGTTCTGTCTTTGTGCCTCGTTCGCGGCTCTTTTAATGTCATCCTGGCTCATTCCCGAACGCGCAATAAGCTCCGCATCAGTCGGATTAATACCAAGGGCGATAAGATTCCAAATATCTTCCTTTGCCGTCTCGCGGTCGTATCTCTCGTTTTCAAGCGCGGTTTCTGCAGCGTATCTTTCGTTTTTAAGCGCGGTTTCTTGGTCGTATCTTTCGTTTTCAAGCCTTGTAGCATCTGCCTTTGCTTTTGCATTGTAGTCATCAACAAACGCGCCGTATTGGTTGTTTCTTTCGGTGTAGAAGTCAGAGAGGATATTGCGGAATTTGTTGTATTCTGCCGTTTGAAGTCCTTGCAAAATGTCAAGGTCACGCAAATCTTGCTCATTATCTTGCAAATACATCTCATACGCAAGTCGCTCAAGCTCGGGAATTTTATCATTGAGCTGAGAATTATAATAATTCGCCGCCTGTTGTGCCGCTCCAATAGCGTAGGAATTCATACCGCCTGCGTTGATAGCCGCCTGCGCGAGAGTATCTTCCATTGCGCGATTTCCCTCTCTCTTGTACATATTTGCGAGTTGCTGATACAAGGGATCGCTCGCAACGTCATAAGAGAAGTCCTTCCGATTAAGCACCTTGTCGAGTGCGTCATCAAGTTGCTTGCCATAGGTGTCGTTATATGTAGGCTTTTGAACATTGTAGTTGTTCATAAAGTTTACTGCACCGAGAGGATTGTCTTGTGCATATTGGTTGCCTTTAGCCTGCTCTGTTGGCGACTTAATGAAATCATATGTCTTCTTGTAGTCGCTTCCCGTTTCATCAATCTTTCGGTTACGCAATGTTTCCGCCTCTCCTGCAAGCTCAAAGTCGCCGTCAAGTGCGGCTTTATCTATTATGGCTTGGTAGTCTGTTTCGGGGTCGTATTTAAGCAGTTTGTTTCTTGCCATTAGGTATCTCCTTTCATTCGTTTATGACGAGCTTTCCGCTATCGTCAATGTACATCAGTGCTTGTCCGTTTTTGCCCTTGAGCATGAATTCAAATCTACCGTTGTTGTTCCCGACAGTGAAGACCTCGCCGTTCTTGCCCTTGATTTTTATAAGCGAGCCTACCTCACTGCCGTTTCCGTCCTTGATTTTCGTCTTGCTCATGTCAATTTCAATAATATTCGCGCTATCAAGCACCGAGAGCTTGTATTCCATTCGCTCCTCAAGCTCGCGCACGCGATTTGCAAGCTCTTGTATCGTTATCATACGTCACTTCCTGTTCTGTACTCGCGGACAAAGGAACGAATCGTGCAGTCGCGCTTTCCTCTTATACGCACCTCAATACTGTCACATCTTTCGGGCATAATCGGTATGCTGATTGTTTTAGCCTTAGAGTCGTGCGTTACGTACACTTGTCGCCACTTGTAGTCGTTGTTCGTCTTGATATCTACCGCTATCCACGCGCCCTCGGCAAGGTCAAGCCTTAAATGGAACTTGGAATACACCTTGCGCTCGTTGATAGTCTCGTTGAACGGGCAAAATGTAGCACTCCACTCAATTGCTTCCTTCGATTCGTCATCGTCTATATAGCAAACGTCTCGGTAAACTCCGTCATCTTCAACGTACTCCCTAAGCAAGTGTACCTTATTGTTGTAAAAGACCATGTCGTCCGCTCTTAAATCATCTTCCTTGAGCCAAATGCCGCGCCCGATATCATATGAATAAAAGCCAAACGTGTTGCCGTTTTTCATTGAGATATAGTACTTCTCTCCGTCCGAACAAGCAGAAGCCTCGGAGAATCTCTTGTTTCCGAAATTCTCGCTTATAAGGGTAGGCACACCGCCCGTGTAGGCATAAACGCCGTTCACTCCCTTGTATATGAGCATTTCGTTAACCGCTTGAAGACTTCTCTCGCTACCCGACTGCACACCGAACACCTTCGTCTCGTTCACTTGGAAATTGCTCGGCTTGTTGCCGTAAACCTTGTGCAGAGTGTTCTCCTTGAAGAAGCAGACGTATGTGGAGTACGGTATACATCCCGTAAATTCCCCGTCGCTTCCTACGTCTATGTAGTAGCTGTCGCCCGTAAGTCCGTCAAACACCTTAAAATTAAGCGGATCAGAAAACTTGCTCGCGTAAATCGTGTTGCCTTTGACTCCCCATAGCCTGTTTCCGCTCTCGCATACAAACTCAAGCTCGGGTATTTCGCGTTTAATTGTAACCGTTCCCGTTTCCGTTGCTCCGGTAAAGGAATTCTCGTAAAAGGTAAGTGTATTGCCGTTAACCTCGCGTATTATAATCGTAATGTTGTTTTCTTCTTTGGAGCATCCCGATATAGTAACGCCGTCGCCCGGTCTAAAAGGGAAGTCGGCTCCCGTTGTGGTGATAGTCGAATCCTTAAACACAAGTCCCGTCTGCGAGTATGTTTCTTCCATATTCCCGAACTCTTTTGTTTCTACGTTGTAGTATTTCTTGTCGGGGAATATTAGTATGTAATTTCCGACCGAAGCAATTTGCTTCTTGGTTTCCTCTACCTCTCCGATAGAGCCACCGCCGTATTCCATAAACTTAAACTTGCCGTCAGTATCCGTGTTGGTCATATAGAGCTTGTCGCCCTTTACGAACAACGTAGATACCTCTTGTGCAGGGTTTGTGCTTATACTGTACACACGTCCCTCTCTTGGAGCTAAACAAGGATACCGCTTAGTCGAAAGGTTATAAGTTTCAGAAAACTCGCCCTCTTGTGTGTTGTTGCTATAGTTGATGCCCTTGAACGCTATTGTATATTTTTTCGTTGGCTTGCTACCGCTCGAAAAATAAGGGAACATAATTTCACCCCTTTGCCGCGTGTTCTCTTATATATGCCTTTTTGTATTCGTTCAATCTGTTTTCAAACACCATTGCGGTGTTGTTGTAGTCATCGTACTCCTTGTTGTAGAGATGTATTTGAACCTCAAGCAAAAGTCCGTATAAATTGTCATAAGGGAACGGGACAAGAAGCTCCTTTTCCATGTCTTCGGGAAAAACATACGGTGTAGCCTCTCCTTCTTGAAAAACAAGCCTCTTAATCATTCCGTCAAAGCCGCTTATCCATCCAAGCTTTGTTTCGTCATCGTATGAATTAGGGAGAAGCTTGTCTGTTTTTTCTATTGCCTTACTTGCCGTCATTGGTTTCTCCCTTCGCAAAAGCATTGTTAAACTCTGCCACAGCCGCCTCGATAAGCATCTTTATCTCAAGCTCGGATATCGTGATACCCTTGAGCGCGAGCATTTCACTTGCCGACTTCACAACCTCGTTGTACTTGTCCTCGCCGTGAAGGTCCTTGTATAACTGCTCAACCGCCTTTACACAAGTCGCAACAACGTCCTTCTTAGTCTTGTCGTTTATGTACTTGGTGTAAAGCGACTTTACCCATATACCGAGATATCCCGCAAACGCAGTCAGAAGCGTGTAGAGAATAGTAGTGCCGTATTCGTTTATAAATTCTGTAAACATAATCATTCTCCTTTGTTATCCCATGTTATCTCCAAGCTTGCGCCATAGGTCTGATGCAAACTTGTACTCGTCGAGATACTTTACCGTGTGCGGAAGAAATCCGCAGCGCTTTATAACTCCGGCACGGTCAGTCTTGCCCTCGCGCTTGCGTATTGCCACCGAGAGCTTGCGCCAAAGGTCAGCCGACCAAGCGTAACGGTTAAGGTATGCTCGTGTTTCTTTTGTGAAACCGCAGATGTTGCAAACGTCGTCAGAGTAGTATTCCTTCTCGCTTATCTCACAAGTCGCATTCGGGAGATTGAGGTAAGCCGCCGCATCGGTTGGGTTTGCGTTTCGGGGTCTTACTTCAAAGTGCAGATGCTTTCCGAAAGAATACCCCGTGTTGCCCATAATGCCTATAACGTCCCCTGCCTTGATTATTTGCCCCGCAGAGACTTTTCTTTGTGCGAGATGGCAATAATATATGGTGTTGCCGTCTTCGCCCGTCACGGCTACGTAATTGCCCCACTCCCACGTTGGATTTGTCTTGTCCGTCACGATCTGAGACCATAGTACGCGACCATTGCAAACGCTTACAACCTCGTCCGAATGCTTTCCGGTAATATCAAGACCGGGATGAAACTCGGACTTACCGTTTAATATGCGGTATCCGTATTTTGACGTGATGCTGATATTGCCTTGTTTAATTGGAAGAATCATTTCGTCATCTCCTTACGTCTCGATTTTCCACGACTTAACTTCGTCGCTTATCTTGTCCACAAACGAGTTGCCGCCAAGAGCTTTGTAGGCTTCATAAAGCATAACAAAGTTCTCGTATTCGTATTGCCGAATTTCTTTTGTGTCTTTGTTTCTGTAGTATACTCTCAGCATATCGCTTCGAAGCTGACATTTAACACCCTCGGCAACAAGCTCGACTTTTGCCGCAGTCTTTTTATATTTGTTTACCACCCAAGCCACAACGCCGAACAAGACACCAAGCTCTGTTATTAGCGTTGCTAATGCGCTCATTGTCATTCTCTCACCGCCTTAACTTAGCTCAACGCCGTATTTTGCGAGAATTGCAACAACGTCGTCCGTGAGTAATTTCTTGAGCTGACCGTGTGGGAGCTTTGCAATTGCGGATATCATAATATCCATGTCTGTAGCCTTTTCAGCCTTTTCCTTGACTGCCTTGTTGAAGGCTATAATTTTCTCTCGGAGTTCCTTCTTCATTATTCCGTCACTCCTTCGAGAATCATATCAAGAGCTTCTCCAAGCTCGTCCACTTCGCCCTCAAGAGCCGTTATTCGCTCATCTGTGGTAGGTGTAGGCTCGGGCATTTCAGGCATCTCGGGAGCTTCTGTTTCCACCCACTCGCCGTATATCTTGCCGTCACGATCAATGTAGTGCTTTTCGTAATACTCGCCTGTGTCGGGATATTCCGTCTCAATAACCTCAAGATAGCCTTCCGCTTCGTAATGCTTCGGCTTGGGATTGTATATCTTGTAACCGCCCGACACCAACGGATTTGGCGCGAGTACAAGGTTTCCGTCAATAATTTTTCCGTACATATTAGTTTTCCTTTCTTATGACTTTGTGATGTAGGTTAATTCGAACGGCGGAGGAGTTGTTATATTAGTATTACTAAACTGTATTCGACCACCGGCGTTCGGGAGTGTATTTCCTTGCACTTCAAAGGGTTGAGGCTCGGCAAGAGCGTAGTATATAGTAACGGGAGTACCTGCATCATACTGCTCTTTAAACCAAGCGTTCCACTCATCGACAGTAGTGAGCGAATCATGACAAAAGTACATATTACTTGTATTATTTGCGTATATTTTTCCGTGAGTTACTTCCCATCTCGAATCAAAGTGAGTGGAGTTAATATGATAAACGCCATTTTGTAATTGTGGGTACTGAGGATAATATATCGCATAATAACAGTTGGTCAACGAGTTGAACCCGGCGTTTCTCACTTTTCCATACTCGCTTTCCCCATCCATCACAACTTTATGAATGCGTCTTAATCCCTCACCTGTTATATAGTCCAATTCATCCCTTATGTAGCCATACCAACTAACCCCTACCGCTTTAAGTTCGGGGACGGTGATGGTTTGACTAAATCCGTTCGTACTCTCTAGTAAGTAGTTACCGTCGTTAAAATAGAAAGTAACAGGATTGTCGGGAGTAGGCGTGTTACTGTATTTCATCGCGCCATAAAGTTTCAATGACGGTAGGCTACAACTTAATCCACCCGACCATTCGAGCGTTCCGCTATTACTAGAAACAGTGACCTTTTTAAACCCACTCGAATGTGTGATGTACGAAACCTCAAAAGGTGTATTCATTCCGCCGTCGATAATATCAGCACTACCGCTATCATTCGGTATCGGTTGATACGGAGCATAGTCAGGTCTTTCCTCAAACGGCTGAGGCTCTGCAAGTGTGTAGTATATAGTAACGGGTGTTCCGTTTGCGTACTGTTCGGCAAGCCAAGCGTTCCACTTGGCGGTAGTATCAAGTGTCTGGTCTGTATGGAACATATACAACAATCGGTTTCCGTATGCCGAAGACTCTTGTACTCGCATACATCCTGGAGCATTAACGTATTCCGCTTTAAAATGTGTTGACAAGATAGGATTTAGTCTCCCATCAACGCTTTCGTATTCAAAACGGAACTGACCTAAACTATATCCCGAAGAATGGATACTACCACTTACGACTTTCTTACCTTCGCTTACCCCGTCAAATGTTATAGAAGCAACTCTCCGTACACCTTTACCTGTCACGTAATCCCATTCGTCCTTATACTCTCCAATACCGTGTAAAGGCGGAGTGTTAAAATAAGGTCCGTTATGCACCATACACGGTCCTGTAAATCCGTATATCCAAGCAGGACTTTCAGGAGTCGGTGTGACATATTGTTCAGATAAGCCGTAGAATTTGAGCGAGGGCAACGCACAATGAGCCCCGCCCGACCACGTTATAACGTCGCTTTCGTTGCCGTTACTGATTATGGTTTCTTTGCCATACTGCGCTACCATCGCGTTAAATAACTGTCTGTTCACTCAGCACTCAGCTCCTTTGCCACCCATATACCGAGTATCTTTTCACCGAAGGGAATAAACGAGAGGTAGTATGTGTATCCTTCAGTAAACACAGGGTCTGCTACCGCCCATTCGACATTTTCGGGAACACTTACCGAGGGGGGATATCCATCGGGAGCATTTTTGCAAGTAAATGTTATGCTCCAAGACTCTGAGAGTGTGGTGTCTTCTGACCTAACAAAAGAGTCTATAATCACCGAATATACAGGGTTTACACATCGTACCTCTTCGTTCGGGTAAAGTCCTGGTTCTGCCCAAAGTATATCTCCGCTATAATACTTAATTGTAGGGAATCCCGGCTTTCCGTCTTCGCCCTGTGCCTTAACTCCCGTGTCAACGTACTGTGTGCCGTTATACTCAAACCAATTGCCGTTGTCGCCTATGTACGGGGATTTGCCCGGCTCGCCTGTGCCTCCACCTCCGCCTGCGTTTTCTGCTCTTTTGGCTGCTTCTTCGGCTCTCTCTGCGTATGTTTTTGATTCGCTCGCATACTTTTGCGAGTCGGTCTTTGCTTTTTCGGCTTCTATCCTTGAATTTTCCGAGTCTGCCGCAAATTCTCCCGCCGTTGAAGCCGCGTTCTGCGCTTCGGATTTTGCTTGCACCGCATTGCTTGCGTATTCTGCCGCATTCAAAGCCGAGTCGTGCGCTTGCTTTGCCGCTTCTTGCGATTCTATAAGGAACCAATCAAACTTTGCTTCCAACTGTGCTTGATATTGTGCCAAGTCGCTTGCTGTGGGATTGACCGAATTTATTGCTCCGTTGGTGGACGGTACGTGTCCCACCTTGAGGCTGTCGGTAAAGCCTCTTGCTATCTTGTTGTCGATTTCTCCCTCTACAACAAAGGATATCTTGCCTTGCTCCGTTAAACATTCGGGAGGAATAGGGACAAGGTATATGCTTGAGTCGCTTATATCTTCGCGGTTGTTCAAATTAAGAGAGATTACCGTAGGATTTGCGCCGTATGCGTCGAAGAAGGTAACCTTTTTTGTGTATTCGCTCCATTCTTCATCAAAGGTAATTCTAAGCTTGGTTACGTTTGCCTCGCCTTGATTACCTGCGCTATCCCCGTCCTTGATTACGCGACTTCCGCAGACTTTTATATCGATAATTCTTTCCATTTTAATCCTTTCTACGAAAATAGGGACGGCTAATTAAAGTCGTCCCTATGCCGTGTCATAGTATCGTTGGTTTCGCGGAGTATTTAATTAGAACTCGGTCTTTGCAAACTCGCTTGACTTCTTTTCGATGAGCATACTTGTTTCGTAGTCCTGTATATCCGACTTGTCGAGCAAATCAGCATACTTTCTCTTGACTTTAACCTTTTCGCCGCGTCTTATTTGGCATAAAACGCCGTTTACGCCTGCCATAACATCGTCCTTGTACTTGTTATTGTCCTTGAAAAGCTTAATTTCTACAAGCTCATTCCAATAAGCCTTGCGCTCTTCGTCCGACTTCATCTGTTCCTCTGTCTTACCGCCATTGACCGAAGCCTTTGCTTCGGCTACAATCTTTGCGGCTTCCTTTCGAGCTTCCTCGATCATTTCCTGTATCTGCTTCGATACGTCTTCAAGGCTTACAGGTTCGGTCTTCTTTTCATTTGCCATTATGTTCTCCTTTCACACTCCGCGATTAAACGGAGTATTAGTTGTTTGCTTCGGGATTGAATGTGGAAGCAGACTCGATTCTTACCATATAGTTTTCAACGAGTCTTTCTGCTACCTTCGTAGCCTTCCATCCTGCAGTTGCTCTCTGATTGAGCGCGTCCGCAGTACCTGCAGAGCCGAGCTGCTTAACGATATGCTCAAGTCCACCGCCCGAAATCTCGGTTACACCGTATGCATTATCGCCGAGGATAAGAGTAGAATAAACCGCTCTTGAGCCTGCGCCCGCCTTTGCCCATACCTTTGCTTCGGTTGTTTCAACGAAACGAACACCGAAAATCTTACCAATTTCGCCCTCGTACATATCTGCAGGGTCGGAGTATGTCTTAACGTCCTTCCATGCAGGGTCGTTTGTGAGGTCATAAGCGATGTCGGGATGGATGATACCAACGTAGGAATCGCCAATCTTTTCCGCGTTCTGATTCTTAAGTGTGCGAACAGCCTTCTTGATGTCATCTACAGTAAGGAGAGAATTTGCATCAAGGTCTTCTCTTGCTTCCTTGCCGCCAGCGAAGATTACGTTTGTGCCGCCGTTAAGAACTTCTCTTGTAATGGTGTCAAGAGTTGCACCCGCCTGAGAGCCGAGAAGCTTTGTAGCCTGTACGAGATTGTTGTCTATTGCGGTGAATTCAAGCATATCAGAAAGAGTTACATATCCACCGTACTGAGCAACAGTTGCTTCGATAACAGACATATTGAGGCTCTGTCCATCGGGAGTTACGCCTTCCTGAAGAGGAGTTGTAAGCTTAGGAAGAGGGCTATACTTTCTGAACTGAATAGTCTTGCCACTGTTCTTGGGAATGGGATGCTTCTGACCAAATTGGTCGTGAACAAGCTTAGGTGTAGCGTTATCAATAAGATAATCGCTGTAAAAGGTCTTCATTTCCTCGGTAAGTCCCGAAGATGTGGTCTTGTTTGTGTTTTCTGCGAAAAGCTGAAGATTATAAATAAACTTCTTCATTATGTGTTTTTCCCCTTTCAAAATCGGGGAGCTTCTTAAAATCTTATTGTGTCTCCCCGTTGTACTCTCTTAGCTATCTCTGCTCGTTCTGCACGAGTCAAAGAGCTAATATCATCTTTTACAATGACGGCACTTTTGGAAGATGTACCATTCTCGGAAGGTCGGGAAGCCTTTGACTTGATTCTCGCTTGCGCTTGAGCATCTGCCGTCTGTGCGGCTACTCTTGCGGCATTTTGAGTCAACTCGTCAAAGTGAATAACTTTATATGCGTGTTCTACGGTGTTTCCGTGCTTCAATAGACTTATAAACTCGGAATTTTGTGCTTCTGTCTTAAAGTCAAAGGACGGATACAAGGCTTTTACCGCTTCGCCTTCTTTTATCCACTCGTCAACTTGCTGTTGCGCCTGTTGCTGTCCGCGTTCGCGTTCCTTTATCGCTCTAAGCTCGGCACTTTCTTGCTTGAGCTTCTCCATTGCAAAGAATCCCTCAACCGTCGTACCGTGTTCTTCGGCGATTCTCTCCCAATATTCGGTATCATCTTTAAGAGATTTTTCAAGCGTTGCCACATCATTTACGCCATATCGTGCAAAAAGCATTTCGATAATCGGCTTCTGTGCGGCTAATTCGCCTTCTATACCCTTAACTTCCTTGAAACGTCGGTTGAATGCTTGCTGAAAATCTTCTTGATATAAGTCCTTATACTCCGTCTTGAAATCGTTGTAAGCTTTCTTTCTCGCTTCAAGTGTGTCAGACGTAGTTTGTACGTCTGTTTTGCTCGCACCCGTGAGCTGTCCTTCGGCGGCAAGGTTTGTAGCTTCTTCAGAGGACGTCTCCTGCTTTCCGAACACTACGTTATCAAATTCGCCCGATTTTGAGCGGCGGTTGCTTCCGCTCGGTTTGGTTTCAACCTTTGGTGCGTTCTCCGCAGTTGCCGCAGAACTTTCCGCTCCGCCTGTTGCGCCGTCGTTGAACAGTTGCAAATCTGCTTTGAACAGTTTTCTTGCTGTTGTAGGCATTTTCATACCCCTTTCTCATCGTCTGTTCCGAAGTGTCAATCGGCTACTCCGATAATATCTATATAAACGTGGTCAGGATAGCTCAAAGCTATTTGTTCAAGACCTGTTGCCACCAAATTAAATGCCGCCGCCGTGTCTTTTTCTCCTTGGCAGGATATAAAAACCTCGCCGTTAGTCTCGTCGATGCTTATGCAGTCGCACTCAACGTCATACGGGTGATTTTCTACCCATCCTATAAGAGCTTGTACAAGCGACGATACTCCGGCACACACGATGTCCTTGCCGTATTCGCCATAGTTTGCGTGTCCGTGCACGGTCAATGTGTGCGAATTGTCTTCTACGGTGTAATTAGCTCTTATCATTGGGCATTCATATCGGGGTTAGCTCTTTTCGCCAACCTTTCTCCGTAGGGAGTCAATGTCGCTTCCTGTGCCTGTTTCTGCGACTTTGCAACAGTTCTGCCGCCCGAAGTTGCTCTCGGCTTTTCTGCGCCGTTTTGAGCGGGTTGTGAGGCAAGTCCCATTGCGCCCTCTATCATCATTAGCTTTTGCGAAAGCTGATTTACAACGTTAAGAAGGGTTTGCCCGTTTTGCACCCTCTCCTTAACCGTCTCTATGCCGTCAAAGTCCATAAGCTCAAGAGCGGTCAATGATTGTTCCGCACGTTGAGGCTCGAAGAAGCCAAGCCCGTACAATTCCTTCGCAAGCTCGTTTTGCGACAATTTCGAATATGTAGAACGTCTTTGAGGCTTGATTACAATGTCATATACGGGCTTTTTGAATAGCTGAACGTAGCCTTGCTCCGCTTCCTGTCCCGCGTAAGCAGGGGGAATAGCCTCGCCTTGCATCATTTTGTTGCTAAAATCCACAAATTCAAACTTGCCCGTCTCGCCTGTGATTCGGAAAGAGCGGGTTTCGTCATAAAACTGTCTTATAAGCTCTATTGCGAGATAGCATTCTTGCGTATAAGCGCGGTAAGATGCCGCGATCATGTCTCGACTTTGCTTATTGCCTGCTTCTTGGAGAGCCGCAATAGCCGCGCCCGATGTAACACCGCCGCCCGTACCGCCTTGCGAGACGTCTCGGTTGGAGGATGTCTCCTTAAGCTCGTCTATCTTCATCTGAAGCGCGTTAAGCACATTGCCGCCCACTTGAGGCACCTCAATGGGCTTGAGCTTCTCTTCGTTGATGTCGCCCTCTACCCATACAATGCGCTTGCTCTTGTCCTTAAACTCATCTATATTGATGCCGACGTTCTTCTTTGCGAAGTATCGCACGTTGGTTGCATCAATAGCATTTTCAAGTATGACTTGCTGAAGCTTGTCTATGTACATCTGAGGAGATTTCATAACCGAAATGTAGCCAAAGCCTACAGGCGTACCTTCCTCGGGGAAGAGAATGTCGAATACTACGGGATACTGTCCGTGATTATAGAAGCCTTCCTCTGCGTATTCGGGATTGTTCTCCGAGGCGAAAAGCACCTCGCTACCCACAAACTTACAAAAATGAAGCACCGTCTTACCTGCGGAGTTGGTCTTCTTATAATACCAATCGATTACGAGGCTCTTATCGGTAACGTCAACGGTATCATCGTAAACGTATTCCTTAACGTCGATAATCTTTCCGCCAACCTTGCCTTTGAGTTGAGGATACTGCGCCTCGATTAAGTCATTATCCTTGAGAGATACAATAAAAAGGTTACGGCTTGCTTGGATATCGGTTATGCCGGGCTCCCAAAATATATTGAGAAGGTCGATAAACTGCGTATCTACGTCGCCGAGACCGTCCTCAAGCTCAGTATTCCAAAACACACCCTTTGCCGCAACACCGTGCTTGAGCTTATACCAAGCCGCATCGGAGTATGTCTTTTCATAGTTGTTTCGTTCATATATTACAGGGAGAATAGAGGAGAGTATCTTTGCAGACTCCTCGTCGCCTCTTTCTCTCGGCAACACATTAGGCTCGGGATAGTTGTCCGCGAAGTCCGCGTGCTTTCCCGTGAGAGAGTTAAAGAGCCAAGCAGATGCAGGCTGCGGACGGTCGCCCATCTCGCCCTTGCCGATTACGTCCCAATGGCGTATCTTCCACCATTGTTCATCCTCGACAATTCTGTCTTCGAGCTTGCGCTTACCATCCTTGTACTTTTTGAGAGTCTCTGCCGCACCTTGTATCGCTTTCTTGTCTATAACCTCTGCTGCGGTAGCCTCTGCGTTCTCTGCCTCGGGTTGAGTCTTGCCAAAGAGCTTTTTTGCCGCTAAAGGTATGTAATCTCTTATCGTCTTTCCCTTACTATTCGGAGTGTTAAAATCCATCTTTCACCTCTAATATTTGCGATAGAAAGCATATCTATCGACTTCTATGTCGCTATCAAGCGGGTTATATACAGCAGGCTTCCTGTCCTCGACCTTGATAGGCTTCATCGGATTAGCCATACATAAGTATCGTGTTTCGTCCGCAACGTGGTCTTCGAGCTTTGTGTCGATGTCTTCGGGTTTGTGGTCGTCGTACATCAACGTTGGTATCGTTCTTATAAACGCCTTGCAGTTGGAGAAAATATACATCATCGGTATGCCGTTCTCGTCAAACTGCATTCTGTAATGTACTTGCATCCACCCCGCGAGTCGCTTGTGGTCGCCCTTGTCAAAGTAAACGCCGTACTTCTCGGCGGTCTCGGCTATGCTTACACCGTGAGACTTGTCCCATATAGCAGGGTCTGCCACTCCGTTGATGTGCTTGTCCTTGAGCCACTCGTGCTCATTCTCTATTCGCGCTATTTCTTTGAATATCTCATCGGGAGACCACTTAACACCAACGTCAGCCTCGTTCTTTACGCATCCGTAAAGCTCAAGTATTCGGTATATACGTCCGTCATAGTCAACTGCCCACCAAGCGCACGAAAACGGCTTTGAGTATCCGAAGTCGAAGCTACGCCATATCTTCCACTCTTTCGGCGGAGTAAACGGCGGTATAACGTGCGTATATCGTCTGTCCTCGTAGTGTGACGGATCGTCAACGAACTCCTCGAACACCTGACCGCCATCTATACCCCACTCGCCAAGTCCTGCGACCTTATAACGCTTGGGATTGCGAGTCTTCATATCCTCGAAGTCTTGTCGGTCTGCCTCGTCAAGCCACTCGTTACACATATAATTTGTGGTCTTGGCAAGAATGTTTGGACTCTCTACGTCAAAAAAACGCTTTTTGAGCCAATGCGTAGAACTCCACGGGTTGAACGTTATTGTAGTTTGCTTGAACAAAGTCGAAGGTATCTCACCTCTTATAGACTCGTTCAGCTTATCGAACTCCGCTTCGTTGTCTATTTCGTATGCTTCCTCTATCCATAACCAACACAAGTAGCCTTTCGGAACAGATATTGAAGTGATTTTAGAAGCATCATCAAGTCCGCGGAAGAATATCCTTTGTCCCGTCGGCTTATACACCGCATATAAAGGAGAAAGTGTAAAGTCCCATAAGTGAGCCACACCGAGCCTGCCTGTCGCCCATTGCAAGTCCGAATAGCAACTATCCCTTAACGTCGAAAAAGTCTTTCTCACGACAAGCGTATTAGCTTCGGGATAGCGCATCATATTGTATATGTACCAAAGTGCCGTCGTCTTGCTTTTCTTTGAGGCTCGGCTACCCTTGCACACTCGGTATCGTCCCTTGAATCGCCAATAATCGCCGTAGCCTTTGCCGATGATGTCGGGAAGATGTATCTCAGTCTGCAATCTCGTCACTTCCTGTGAATACTACAGGCGCAAGCTTAACGTTGCTATCAATTTGTTGTCTTTCGCTCCATCCGCTAAAGTTATTGGATAGATTGAACTTCGCGCCGTTCACACCGTCTTTGTCGAACAATCTTTCCTCGGCATATTGCTCTATCCTTGACTTAGCTCTTTTAACCGTGTCCACGAATTCTTCCTTGCCTTCGTAGTTTAAAAGAGCCTGTCTTCCGCTAAATCCTAAAGCAAGAGCAAGTCCCGTTATGGTGAGAGGCTTTTGCTTTGTTATAATCGGGTCGCCGTCTTTATTTGTCTCAATGTTTCCATCTTTATCTCTGACGTACACACCTTCGCACTCTGCAAAATACGCATCAATAACCTTCTGCATCTCTGCAGGCGTTTTATACATAGGCGGACAACCCACCTTATTCTTAGCCATAACCTTGCTCCTTTCTTATTTTCTTACCAAAGTACTTCTAACTTCTTATCGTGATAATTTCCGCCGAGGATTATCTTTTGAGGATTGCCCGACTCACTCGGCAAGAGCATCTTTTGAGCAGCATAGCCGCCATATGCAAGCCAGCTTTCCGCCGTGATCACCGTGAACGACTTCATCGTTATCTTCTCAGAGTTAGAGTCAACGATTATCTTGCTCGGTCTGCTTACCGTTCCTTTATGCGTGTGCCCTACCACCAAGCAATCAAGTCCTTCTATTACGTGACCGAATCTTTCGTTCCTGTTAACCGAGGCTCCCGTGTATATACCGCCGCCGCTTCCGTGCGTACAAGCAAACATAAACGTTACTTGAGGCTTGTCTTCGCTTGCTCTCTTTCCGAGGCATATCTTTGTAAAAGCCATATTCTCACGATACAAGTGTTCTAAGTCAAGCTTTGCCATTATGTCATAGGAGATATCTAAGTCGGAGTCTTTCATCGTTCTTCTCTCGTGATTTCCGGACACTGAGCAAAGTATTCTATCTCTTATAGGCTCAAGCTGTTCTACCATTATTCGCTTCTGATCGCGCGGACGTATAACCTCGTCAAACGGATTTGCTACACTCGTTCTTATTGAGTTGTTCACCAAATCTCCCAAGAGCATAAGGTAAACGTTTGGTGTGCTTTTTACCTTATTGCAAAAGCTTTGCCATAGGTCCGCGTAATGCTCGTAAGCACCCAAGTGAACATCCGATACAGGAACTATTGTCGCCGTCTTGCTATCCGAAAGATGGTGAACAATCATTTCAAAGTCGTTGTACATGTATGTTCCTTTCTTCTAAGGAGTGGCGGCTACAAAAACTCTCAGAGAAACATCACCGCTTGTTTTTTTAAGGAGGATTTATTCAATGAAGTGGCTGAAACTAAAAGATTCGAACTTCTACTGCGGGAGTCAAAGTCCCGTGTGCTACCGTTACACCAAGCTTCATTAACAAGTCCACATTACCACGGTTTCGAAAAAAAATTCCCCTTAAAAGTGGGATTTTGAAAATTTCTTTGAAAACTTTTGCAAAACCTATTGACAAACCACCCGTTGAGTGGTACAATGGACGCATCAAACAGGGAACGCCCCCCGAAGAACGAAAGGAAAAAGAAAAATGAAAACAAGAATTGACACAGCGAAAGAAATCCTCACAAAGAGAATGAGCGAAATCGACAAGAACGACATTAGTTATGATAGCCCGTTAGGCGAACACAAAAGAGCAATTTTAAGCGATATTTTCTATGATGTATTTCAAGAGAACCCCACAAAAGCAGAGCAAAAATGGCTCGATGATGAAGATAGAGCGTATTCAAATTGGGTAGCGACAGAAGCGTTTTAATCAACAAAAACAAGCCGAGGCGGCTCATACCGCCCATTAAAGAAAGGATATAAGGATATGAAAAAGACAAATAAAATGGCAACAATAGCACAACTTAATAGAATGACAGGCAACTACACCCATATTGAACGCAGAGTATATGAAGATGAGAACGGCAGAAACTTCGTTAAAATTAACGGCGACTTCACCTCTGTTACTTGGCTTGAAAGTCACGGTAGAACGGTTGATATTTGGTTTTAAGAAAGGATATAAGGATATGGATGCACTCACTACAATGAAGAAAAAGACTTACCACAATTTCCTCATCGTCAGAAACAAGCTGATGAACGAAAAAGGATATCCCCCGAAAGATGCTTCGGAGATCGCTCACCACATTTTTGAAAACTACGACTATGACAGCACTCGTACAGTGAGAGACTATTATGACAGAATTCTCTCAAAGGAAGAATTTGAAGCCCGCATGGAGGTATGTTAAATGAACATTAAGGAAGCACGCCAAGCGGCAGGCTTAACACAACGCCAAATGTCCGAGCTTTTAGAAATCCCGCTTCGCACGATAGAAAATTGG
>JAEIGA010001914.1_pt1 | contig 33155 bp, 41 predicted proteins | sample 9270691 | NCBI WGS metagenome assembly JAEIGA01 (sample SAMN17057246, study PRJNA624740) | gut metagenome | biome: biome; isolation source: fecal sample | host: Bos grunniens | place: China: Xizang | collected 2019 | reverse complement strand
GTGTTTTGTAACAAAAACTCCCCACAGAAATATTTTTTGAAAAAGGAGGTTTGATTAAATGTTAAAATTACCAGACGGGCGCGAAAATCTCTATCAATGGGATACGAACGTTAAACTTTTATTAAAATCGGACCATAATATAAACGAGGTTCATTTTACAAAACGATATAGCAATAAAATATATGCGGTTCCGGTTGTTATTACCGAGTTAGAAAATTATGTGAGAATCCCTAACGTATTGATCGAGGATAGTTACGACCTAGTCGTTTACGGATTTGTTTACGACGAAAACGGTAATAGTACACGATACGAACAAACATTTAAAATTAAACCTCGATTAAAACCGGACGGCTACGTTTATAGTAATGACGAGGCGGTCTATTATAAATCTTTAGACGAAAGAATCGCTAAACTGGAAAGCGCCGGCGGTGCTAAAAACGTCGACTCGGAACTGTCAGAGACAAGCGAAAATCCAGTGCAAAATAAGGTAATCACCAAAAAGTTTAGTCAGCTTTCTGTGGAGATTACGAACCTTACAAACAGATTAAACAACCTTGTCGATGCTGAGGAGGTGGCTTATTGATGAAAGTTTTAGTAAACGAAGAAACTTTGGTTGATGTTGCTGATGCTATCCGAGAGAAAACAGGAACAGAAGAAACCTACTTGCCTAGTCAGATGGGTGATGCTATTCGTGGGATTGAGAGTGGAAGTGGCGATAGTTGGTACGATACATTTTGGGATGCGTTTCAGGAAAATGGAGAAAGGGGAGATTACAGAAGTGCCTTTGGTGGTTCTTATGTAAATGACTTACATTATTGGACAGATGAAATGTTTAGACCAAAGTACGACATTATACCCAAACAAAATCCAGACAATATGTTTCAAAACAGTAGACTTGTTGACTTGGAAAAAGCCCTAAACGACTGTGGGAGAAAACTGGATTTTACAAAAATGAGTAATTTACTTGATACGCCAAACATTTTACAATATGTTTTTATGAATTGTAGAAAATTGGTTGCCCTACCGATTATAGATTTAAACACTATTGTGAGACTTCAGTATACATTCGCAAATTGTAGTGCGTTGAAAGAATTACACTTAGTAAATCTCTCCAATGAGTGTGACTTCGTAAATGTTTTTAATGCAGTGACTTCTTTGGAAAATTTGACGATTAGTGGTGTAATAGGGAAAAATGGTATAGCAATCAATCAGTGCAATGCTTTGAATCATAGTAGCCTTTTGAACATTTTGAACATTTTAGAGGACAAAACGAAAGACACAAGCGGAACGACTTGGAAAGTGACTTTTGGTGCTACAAACATCGCTAAACTTACAGAAGCAGAATTACAAATCGCATACGAGAAAGGGTGGGACATAGCATAATGGCAGAAGTGAATTATATGATTTCAACAGAACATAATATTTATCCGAATTTAACGGTTTATGACAGATTCTATGACGGTGTTGCATCTGGTTGGAAAGTTGTACCAAATGACGGATATGTAATGTATGACATAACAGATAACAATATAGAGTTTGACGAAAATGGGAATGAAATACCAGTAACATATTATTACACACAGGTAAATCTATCACCATATACAAATTGGAACAACTTCTCGTGGATTGCGGTATTGCGTAGCGAAGTAGACGAAAATTATATTTTTGGTTTGCCGACTACTCCACCAGTAACGGAGTAAAACACTTTCTGAAAAGAAAGCTGACTAGATGGACGGCTTTCTTTTTCTTTTATAAAAAAATTAATATACACAGTATTGTGTGATAAAAAGGAGGTAAGACATGAGTATCGTAACAGTAACAAAAAATAGATACAGAGTGGATCCGCCATTATATCAATGGGACACTAACCAGGTCTTAGAGATTTATGGATTATCGTTACCAGTTACTCCGGAAATCCATTTTACAAACGACGCTATAAACCAGGCTATCGTAAGAGAATCGTCCGTAGATAATGCCGGCGTAATCCGAGCCGATATTCCTAACTCTCTCTTACAGAAACCTTATAAAATTATCGCTTACGTGTGTATCTATGAGGATATTGATACTTTTAAGTCTTTATATAAAATCGAGATTCCAGTTATTAAACGCAATAAACCGAAAGATTATAACGACTCGGATATTAATATCGACTTAGAAGAAATCACGGTAACGGCTAACGGTACCTACGTCGCCGACAATGGATACGACGCGATTAAAAAAGTCGTGGTAAACGTAGTACCGAAATTACAGAGTAAGACAGTTACAGAAAACGGTACGGTAACTCCGGACTCCGGATACGACGGACTCTCGAAAGTAACCGTAAACGTCGATACAAGCGTAGCGTTACAGGATAAAGTTATTACGGAGAATGGTACGTACTCAGCGGACTCCAGTTATGACGGGTTAGGGAATGTGACAGTAAATGTAGAAACCGAACCGACATTACAAAATAAAACCATAACCGAAAACGGCACATATAAAGCCGATTCCGGATATGATGGATTGGGAGAAGTTTCGGTTGAAATTGCTACTTCTTATTATTTGCACTTTACAGAATCAATTATGTTTAATACATCTTTGCTTATAGAATAGAGGTGAAATAGTTATGATTACTAAAAATTTTAAAAATGCTATATTAGGTCAATTTAGAAACTGTAAAATGGATTTTAAAGATGAGAATGGTGTATGTATTGTTGCGACATCATCAAATTATTACCAATATATTTTTAATGATTCATTTAATAGTGCTAAGGTTCAAACAGGTGCAAATTATAAATATTGTAAATTAGGAAATGGAACGACAGTAGAAAGTGAAGATGATTATAAACTTGAAAACGTAATAACAACTCTTACACCTAACTCGTTTTCTTTAGACTATTCAAAAATTGAAACTGATTCAATATTTGACAATGAAGAAATGCGTTATATTTATAATGTTACAAACAACACTACAGAAAATATAACAGTGAGTGAAATAGGTTTGTTTATGAACATGATTGCATCAAGTCCATGTTTGCTTATTAGAGAAACTTTTGCCCCTATTACTATACTAAGTGGTGAAACAAAAACTTTTACTATTGTATTAAATTAACTAACCCATGTACTACAAGAAAGTATTTAGATTCTTGTTTGTGGGTTATCGATAATTTAAAAACATACTAAACCGAGGATAATTCCCTCGGTTTTTTAATTCTAAAAAATAAAGAAAGGAGAAAAAATCGTGATAAAAGCTAATTTTAATACGTATAACTCATACGTTACAGATAGTTTATATCAATGGGAATTAAACCAGGTTTTGAGCGTGACAGGGTTAAATCTTGCGGTCGCTCCAGAGGTGCATTTCTCCAATGCGAATATGGATAGAGCTATTGTAAAACAGGCGACACTTGTTAATCATGTGGTTAGCGTTGGTATCCCTAACTCGCTTTTACAGGATCCGTTAACAATCGAGGCTGATATCGGTATCTACGAGGGTAATACTTTTAAGATAGTCGAGCGAGTCTTAATCCCTATTATTCCTAAGACGCGACCTAGTGATTATCAAATACAGGACTCAGACGAGGAGATTTACTCGTTTAAGGAGTTACAAAACGCTATCGCTAATATGGTTAAGTTAAGCGATTTTAACGGTAATAATAAGGCGATTTCGGCTCGTATTGATAATATTATCGCTAATAATAACAATACTGAGGGAAATAGTGAGCTAGTGGATATTCGCGTCGATATCGATGGTAAAACTCACGCGAGCGCCGGGACGTCGGTTAGAGAACAGATTAAAAAAATAAAAAAAGAGAATGTTTACGGTAGTGTATTTTTAAATAAAGATTATACGTTTACGTTTGTTCAAGGAAATTATATCGAACTTACTTTGAATGGAAATACTGAAATATTCTGTAACGGAACAGTATATACAGTTACCGACGCTCATACTAGATATACGATAGAGGGAACTAGTAGTTTGTTCGTTGTTATATTTAACTATAAGACAAATTCTATCGCTATACAGTATTTTAGAAATGCGGTACCCGAAAATAGTGTTATTATCGGTACAATTTATCAATCAGTATTGAAACTAAATATTTACGGTCATCATGTATGGAATACGACCGGTATAGATAGTCATGTTCCGGAAGATATGCCCGTATGGTGTAATGATGTACCTACGGTTATTATCGAAAATATCGATAATGGTTATAAATTAATATTACATATGCCGTATTGTGTAACTAACATAGGTCATGCAAAATTCGCAATAAATGCGAGAACTATAGAATTTGAAACGACTAATTTCGGAGTTTACAACATTTTATATAATAGATTGACAGACGACATGGTTATCGATCATAGAGGCGGAGCAATTCGAGATAACTATTTCCATATCGGTTGTATAAGCATGATTAGCGGTAGTGTATATATGAATAATTCTGTATATTTTCAATACTCTAATAATTTGGCTATAGCCCCGTTAATACTAGGTGGAGGAAATAAATTTGTAGAATTTGACTCGGTAAATAAAACGGTCACATTCCCCGACGATACTCTTATCCTAGATAATAAGAATAACAATTCAAAAAAATATTATCAGCTTACAAATATAGCCGGAAACACTTCTGTTAGTTATGGTGAGTATAGTTCGACCGCTATAGTTATATATTTCGATACTTTCGATAATTCTTTGAAAGTTGCGACTTATTTATCTACATTATCCAATAAACATATAGCTATTGCTACTATGCGAGTTAATAACGGACAGGTCTCTATAAACGCTCCTTACAAATGGGACGGTAAACCGTTTAACATGGAAATTAGTGATTTTGGAATAGAACTCTCAGATATAGCTGATTTCAAAAGTGATTTTATGGTTAAATCGATAAATCATAGAGGATATTGTTTAGAGGCTCCCGAAAATACGTTATCAGCCTATAAGTTATCTAAGAAAAAAGGTTTTGATTATGTAGAGTGTGACGTATCTTTTACGTCCGACGGTGTACCGGTATTACTTCACGACGCTACAATCGACAGAACGTCTAACGGTACCGGAAATATTAACGAGTTAACGTTTGACGAGGTGAGAGCGTTAGATTTCGGATCATGGTTTTCTAGTGATTATACCGGAGAAAAAATTCCGAAATTTGACGAATTTATTTTATTATGTCGTAACCTTGGATTACACCCATATATCGAGATTAAGTCGTCAGCGACTTATACTCAGACTCAGATCGAGACTCTCGTTAATATTGTAAAACGTGCCGGTATGAGTGATAAAGTATCTTGGATAGCTTTTAACGCTACATATTTAGAGTATGTTAAAAATGTTAACAGTAAAGCGCGTCTCGGCTACGTAGTAGATACGGTAAGCGAGGCGGTAATCTCGAAAGCTACCGAGTTAAAAACGGAGGATAACGAGGTATTTATCGACTCTAATTACGGTACTTTAACAGACGATTTAGTGACGTTATGTGTTAACGCCGATATACCTCTCGAGGTTTGGACGGTAAACAATGAGGTGAGTATTACGTCTCTTAATTGTTATATCTCTGGCGTAACGAGTGACAATTTAATCGCCGGTCGTACATTAATGGACGCTAATTTAAAGTAAAATAAGGAGGCGATAATATGAGCGGACAGAGACTACCTCTCGAGTTAGTCCAGGCTCGAGGATCTAAGCATTTAACAAAAGCCGAAATCCGGGAACGCCAGGAGCGAGAGATTAAACCTATCACGGACAATATTATCGCTCCGACATATTTAACTAAAAAACAGAAAGACGAATTTTATAAAATCGCCGATCAGCTCAAAAAATTAAAAATTATGGGCGAGACGGACGTAGACGCTTTATCTCGTTATATCACGGCTAAAGATATGTATGAAAACTCGGTTAAACAGTTACGAAAACCAAACGTAAAAAATGATCCTTTCGTCTATGAGAAATGGTTAAAAATTCAAGATAAATTATTTAAACAATGCCGAGCGAGTGCAAACGACCTCGGCTTATCTATTTCGAGCCGTTGTAAGTTGGTTGTACCGGAAACCAAAAAAGAAACTCCGAAAGAAAACAAGTTTAAGAGATTTGAAAAAAGGAGTATAAATGGATAACGGTTACTCTCCTATTTGGGACCGCGTTACCGAGTACGCGAGTCGAGTCGTAGCCGGTAAGGTCGTAGCCGGTGAGTTACACAAATTAGCTTGTCAGCGTCATTTAAACGACCTAAAACGACAGAGGAGTAAAGAGTTTCCGTACTACTATAATCCAGATAAAGCCTCCGAGATTATCGAGTACGCCGAGACATTAACTATCGCCGAGGGTACGGAGCCTCGATCGGTGGTTTTGCTCGATTGCCAGGCGTTCGATCTGGGTTGTACGTTTGGTTGGTTTAAGGTAGCCAATGATAAAAGACGTTTTCGACGACGTTATAAATCTATGGCTCGTCAGCAAGGTAAAACGTTTGAGAATGGTATCATGGGTACGTATATCTCCGGATTCGGCGGTTATATGTACGGTAAACTGTTTACCGTGGCAACCAAAAAAAGACAGGCTCGTCTAGCATGGGAGGAAATGAGTAAGTTTATTACTATTGATCCCGACTTAAACGAGTATTTTAAAGTTAAAGATTATAAATCTACGATAGAGGCTCTCGATACTTTTTGTACGATAGAGGCTCTCTCGAAAGAGGCTGGACTTGACGACGGATTTAGAAGTATTTTCGCCTCCGTCGACGAGATACACCAACATAAAGACAACAAAATATATAAAGCCTTGTATAACGGTACCAGGTCGCTAGACGAGACTTTAGTATCTATGATTACAACGCGAGGCGATAATCTTAACTCATTTTGTAAAGAAATGGACGATTACGCTATTAAAATCCTCAAAGGTTTAGCGACCGCCGAGGATTTTTTTATTGATATTTATTGTTTGGATCCGGACGACGATATTTGGGACGAAAAAAACTGGATAAAAGCGAATCCGTTTACGTGCGCTCCAGGTAATGAGAGTAAGTTAGAGGTATTAAGACAGGACGCTCAGACCGCTAAAGATATGGGAGGCTCAGACCTCAGAGACTTTCTCACGAAATCTCTTAATATGTGGGTACAAAATACCGACGATATGTTTATCAATGCGGATAAATGGGCGAAATGTGGCTCGAAACGTACTCTCGAGGATATGCGCGGTCGTAGTTGTTGGGTTGGTATTGACTTGTCAAGCGGTGGAGACTTAACGACTTACGCGCTCGAATTTCCGGAGGAATATATCGCCGAAAACGGCGAAATCAAAGAAAAATATCACTTTTATAGTCATTCTTTCATGCCAAAAGGTCGACTCGAGGAGCATATCGAGACAGACTTAGCGCCTTACGATTTGTGGGAGCAAATGGAGCTTATAACCGTAACAGGAGGCTCCGGAGATTTTAAGAACGACTATAAATTTATCATTAAAGACCTCAAACGATTAAAAAACGATTACGACCTCATCTTTTTAGGTATTGGCGTCGATCCTCATAACGCGGACGGTATTTTATCCGACCTGGAGGAGTTTGGTTGTCCCGTTGTCATTATCGTACAGTCTTGTAAATCTCTTAACGACGCGACCGTAGATATACAGTTACTCGTTAAATCTGAGGACTTAGATTATAACGTCCATAATGAGTTATTAACATGGTCTTTCCTTAACGCTATGTTAGTCCGTAACTAATTCGACGAGATAAAGGTCGATAAGAAACCAGGAGCAAGATTTAAACGTATTGACGCGGTGGACGCTTGCGTAGACGCTCACGCGTGTATGTTGAAAAACAAAACGAAAGAAGTTGTCGACGTAAAATCCGAATTTGACAAATACCTTGAGGCTATGGGTTGGAAAAAGAATTAATGAAAGGAGGTGTATTAAGTTGAAATTTACTAAGCGATTAAAAAACGTATGGAATAAGATTTTTAATAAATCAGACAGACAAACGATAGAGTTAAATAATCTCTATAAATTTTTAGGGATTGATCCCGACGAAAACGAGCGAGTCTTATCCGAGGCGACGTATTTCGCTTGTATGAAAGTATTAAGCGAGGCTATCGGTAAATTACCTCTTAAATTACTACGATATAACGAGCGTAACGGAGTCGAAACGGCTCGTAAACACGATTTATTTAATATCTTACACTCTCGACCTAATCCTTATATGACGTCCTCGACTTTTTGGTCTACGGTCGAGTATAACCGTAATCATTACGGTAACGCCTACGTATGGATACAGGGAGCCGGTAAAAATTTAAAATTATGGATTTTACCGAGTACGGACGTAGAGGTTTGGTATGACGACGCTAAAATCTTAGCCGACCAACCAGATTTATATTATTTATACTCCGGAGGCGGTAAAATTTATCGTTTCGGATCCGAGGAGATTTTACATTTTAAATCCTCGAATACTTTCGACGGTATTTTAGGCGTATCCGTACAGGACCAATTAAAAATGACAATCGGAGGCGCGGTAAAATCTCAAAAAATGCTTAATCGTATGTACGAGTCTGGATTTACGGCTAAGGCGGTACTCCAATATACAGGAAATCTTAACGACGAAAGCGTTAAAGCGTTCGTAAAAGGAATTGAGATTTACGCTAAAGGCGGATTGGCGGACGAGGATATTAGAAATATTATTCCTATTCCGTTAGGCTCTCAGTTGACGCCTTTAAATGTTAAATTGGGCGATAACCAATTTATTGAGGTGAAACAGTACACGGCGTTACAGATTGCGAGCGCGTTCGGGATTAAACCGTATCAGATAGGCGATTATACGAAATCGTCTTACGCGTCCGCCGAGGCTCAACAGTTATCTTTCTATGTAGATACTCTGTTATATATCATTAAACAGTACGAGGAGGAGTTAACTTATAAGTTACTCTCATGGGACGAGGTTAATAACGGATATCACTTTAAATTTAACGTAGGAGTAATCTTACGAGCTGATTTAAAGACTCAAGTAGCCACCTTAGTATCGGCTATAAATGGAGGTCTTTATAAAGCTAACGAGGCTCGCGCTCTTATGGATTTAGAATCGGTAGAGGGTGGCGATACCTTACTCGTAAATGGTACGAGTATTCCTATCCATATGATAGGACAACAGTATGTTAATCGACCGGGGAAACCTCCGGAAGATGATCCGGAAGATGATCCGGAAGATTATAACGAGGGAGGAGGTTAAGACAATGCCTAACAATAAGTTAAACGATTGGAACGATCCCGAGGCGATACCTGGAGTAATCCTTAAAGTCGCGAGCGTGTCTCCGTTGGAGTGTACTGATGAAGATTTAAAGAAAATCAATAAGTATACTTTATGTCCCGTGAAAGCCGAGGACGTCTTTATTTTTAAGGCGACTATGGCGGATAACGAACAGGACGACCGTAACTATTGTCCTTTTAACTTAAAAGCCTTACAGGATTTAAAGAGACTGTATCCAGGTAAAACAATGTTAAAAGACCATAGACGCGTAGCGGATAATCAGATAGCTCGTATCTACGATACCGAATTAGTCCAAAACGCTACAAAACAGACCGAACTTGGCGAACTTCATACGGAGTTAGTCGCTAAAATCTATATGATTAAGACGGACTCCAATAAAGATTTAATCGCTGAGATTATGGGCGGTATTAAAAAAGAGGTTTCGACCTCCACAGTACCGGAGAAAATGATTTGTAATATTTGCGGTACGGACAATATGAAAAGCTATTGTCGTCACTATCCAGGTTTCGAGTACACTATCGACGACGGATCCGCTAAAGGTACGAAAAAGCGTTGTAAAATGCTTTTACACGGTGCAAAAGAGGCTTACGAATTATCTTTCGTAGCGGTACCGGCTCAGCCTCGCGCCGGCACTCATAAGAGTATCGGTTTTACTAAGCCAGTAACAGAAACATATAACGAACATGACGAAATGGACGCCCGTTTAGTCACTCTTAGAGTGAAAAACGCGGAGTCCTTTTTAAATTCAGAAATGGAGGAAAAATAATATGAATAAGAAAATGAGAGAAATTTTAGCAAAAATCCAGGCGAAAACCGCTGAGGCTAAGGCTTTTACTGAGGGAGAAAATAAAGACCTCGCAAAAGCTACCGCAATTATGGACGAGGTAGACGCTCTCCAGAAAGAATTTGATTTGGAGAAAAAAATCTACGAACAGGAAAAAGCTAACGGCGTAGCCTCCGCCGGTGCGGTCGTAGATGATCCACAGGCTAAGAAAACAGAGGACGAGGTAGCGAAATTCGCTAAAGCCGTTAGACAGTTTATCAGAAAAGGACTCGTTGAGGGTGTAGACGAGGACGGCGGTTATACAGTACCAGAGGACGTATCTACTAGAGTAGAACATTATAAGGACGTAGATTACGCGTTAGAACAGGATATCGACGTAGTACCGGTATCTACTAATAAAGGTTCCCGTACTTATCAGAAAAAGACTACTCCTAATACTTTCGTAGATATCGACGAAAACGGAGAAATTACAAACGAAATCGAGGCTCCAAAATTCGAGAGAGTACCTTACGCTATCCAGGATAGAGCCGGCTTTATGCCAGTGTCTAACGATTTAGTAGCGGACTCCGACGCCAATATCGCGGAAATCGTAGCCGAATGGTTAGGTATGGCGGACGTTAATACTACTAACGCTAAGGTACTCGCTAAGGTAGCCGAAAAAACTCAGATCGATTTTAAAAACGTCGACGGTATTAAAAAAGCTCTTAACGTAACTCTCGGACAGGCTTACAAAAACGGCGCTAAAATCTACACTAACGACGACGGACTTAACTACCTGGATACTCTGAAAGACGAAAACGGTCGTCCAATGTTAAATCCAGATCCTACCGCTCCGGCTAAATTACAGTTACGTTGCGGTACTACTGTACTTTCTATTAAGGTATTACCTAATAAAGTATGGGCGTCCGTTGGTAACAAAGTACCATTTATCGTAGGTAACTTATTCGACTATGTTAGAAAATACAACCGTCAGCATATGAGTATTAAAGCGTCCGACGTAGCCTCTATCGGTGGCTTTAACGCGTTCGCTCAGAATATGACTCTTTTAAGAGCTATCGTAAGAGACGACTACCGCGTAAAAGATAAGGACTCTATCGTTCACGGTTATATCGATACTACAGTAACAGAGTAATTATTATCGGATACCCTAAATAAGTAAGGAGGGCGACGGTATGAGCGATACTGTTAACGTAGTAAGAGTCGACGAGGTACTCGCGTACCTGGGGATTGATTACGCGGACGATATGGTTACAAAAAATATCGAGCGAACAATTAAGACCGCCGACGCTTATCTTAAAGGCTCTATCGGGGAAAAATATCCGATTACGGATCCTAGAGCCAAAGAATTAGCTTTAATTATTTGCTCCGACCTTTACGATAATAGAGGCTTACAGTCTACTATCTCCGGTAATACCAGGAGATTAGTAGACGACCTCTCCTTACAGTTGCTACTTGAATTAAGGGGGGCGTCGAATGGCTAAAACATTTGATAGACCTATTATTATTCAGAAAATTAATACGGTTACAGAGCTATGGGAGGACGTTTTTAAAGTACACGCTAGTATAAATAAAGCTAAGACCGACGACGAATATTTAACCGCCGGAGCTATCCAGGGTAAGAAAAATCTTACTTTTGAGGTACGATATTTCGCGAGCCTCGAGGATATTGGTTTTAATATACAGAGTTATCGAATCGTCTACCAGGGTGTACCGTATGATATTAAAGATTATGACGATTTTATGTTGAGACATAAGACCGTTAAATTTTCGGCGGTGTCCTATTGAGTGTCTCCGTAGGACAATTAACCGAGGCAATTAGTAGGGAGTTAACCTTATACAATCAGCACGTAATAGACGGAGTGAAAAAAGAGGCTAAAAAAAGTATGGATCAATTAGTAAAGGATACTAAGGCTACGGCTCCGGTCGGTAATAGAAAAAAACATTATCGAGATTCCATTAAGGCGAAAAAGACGGCGGAGAGCGATAGGGCGGTCGAGTACACTTGGTACGTTGACGGAGCCGATTATCGACTCTCTCATTTGTTGGAAAACGGTCACGCCTTGAGAAACGGCGAACGAGTCGAGGGTACGCACTTTATTAAAAACGCGAGTGATCCAATTTTAGAGCAGTATTTGCAAGCGGTGGAGGAGGTTATAAGAAATGGTTAAACGAGTGTTAATCGGTGCCGGTTTTGTGGAGGGCGAAACATTTAGAGAAACTAGATTTCTTAAACCTCCTAAAACCACTTACGCGGTATTTATGGACTCTTTTACGAGACGAGGGGCGGACGGTCTTAATCTCATAAAAGACCATAACTATATTATTGAGTTATATTCCTACGCTCTGGATCCAGGGGCGGAGGCTCGTATCGAGGCGACACTCGACGAGTTAGGACTCGAATACGAAAAAGAGGATAGGTATTGGCTCCAGGAGGAGCAATTATACCAGGTTATTTATAGATTTAGATATATTGAAAAATAGGAGGTAAAAATTATGGCTAATCAGAAGAAAAGAGACGCCGAGGTAATTACTCTCGGTTCCGGTAATCTTTTATGCAAAGAATATAGCGACGCTATGCCAGCTTATACAGATTTCGACGATACCGCCGATCTTCTGGGACGTATCCAGGGTGGAGCGACTCTCGAATATTCCGGAGAATGGTACGAGGCGAAAGACGATACAGGTAAAGTAGTTAAAACTATCGTTACCGAGGAGGAGGTTACTCTTAAGAGTGGTATTATCACTTGGAACGGTAAGACATTAACTAAGTTATGCGCTACCGCTAGAGTAACAGAGGCGGACGGTATTCGTACCGTAAAAATCGGCGGTATCGGAAACCAGGATAATAAATCTTACGCTTTATGTTTCCACCATGTTGATAAAGTGGACGGCGACGTTTGGCTCGTTATCCGTGGCGTAAACCAGGGGGGATTTTCTCTCGCGTTTGTTAAGGATAAAGAAACAGTTGTTGACGCCGAATTTAAAGCGCTCCCACAGGACGACGAGGGTACACTTATCCAGTATATCGAGGAAATCAGCGCTACAGTTTAATTAAAAAATGAAAACGACGGGACGGGGAGATAAAAACTCCTCCGTCCTATTTTTTGTATATGGAGGTAAATGAAAAATGGCTAAATCATTCGATTTTAACAAAATTAAACCAAAACACATGACGGTTACATTAAGCGACGAGGAGAAAACTACTCTCCTGGTAAAAACTCCGGATAAAAAATTACGCGACGAGTTAGTCTCTCTTTACGATAATATCGAGGACGCGGACGACGACGAAACAGAGGACGCCTTATACGATTTGACGGCTAAAGTTATGAGTCGTAATAAACAGGGTGTAGTTATTACCGCCGAAAAATTAAGAGAGTTATACGAGGACGTCGATCAGATTATGGCATTTTTGGACGCTTACGCCGAATTTGTCAGCGAGTTAACTAACTCAAAAAACTAACTATCCCTTATTATCCCTTAGATGATAGTAAGGGACATGATTATTTGATAACTACGACCTGGGAGCATTTAGTCGCTCAATATACAGGACTTAATATATTACAAGTCGAGGACTTAGATTATATCGATTATCTGAGATATCGACGAGACGCCTTTATCTATCGAATGAGTCAGACAGAGGAGGGCGAAAAATACTTAAATAACGCGTGGCGCTTGGAACAGACTAAGCCGGATCGCGATAGTTTACGTAAAAAATTCGGAAAGGAGGGTTAATCTATGGCTAGTGGCGCTATTAAAGGGATAACCGTCGAAATTGGAGGCGATACAACCAAACTAGGGAAAGCGATTGGCGACACTGAGAAAAAATCTCGCTCCTTACAGGTCGAATTAAGACAAGTTGAAAAACTATTAAAATTCGATCCTACAAATACCGAGTTATTGACTCAAAAACAAAATATTTTAGCGGATTCTATTTTAGCAACCTCTAAAAAGCTCGATACTCTCAAAGAGGCGGAGGCTCAAGTTATCGCTCAATTTGAACGAGGCGAGGTAGCGGAGGAGCAAGTTAGAGCGCTCCAAAGGGAGATTATTCAGACCGAGCAAACTCTCAATAGTATGAGGTCAGAGTTACAGACGGCGACTCGAAATCTCGAGGAATTTGGAGATAATAACGGAGTAGCGAGAGAAGAAACCGCCAGACTTGAAAGAGAAATACGCGAACAAAACGAGGCGTTAGAGGCTGAGAAAAGAGTATTACAGGAGGCTGAAAAGGCTCAGAAAGAACATGAGCAAGCCGTCAAAGAGGCTAAGGAGGAGTTAGCCGATTTCGGAGAAAAGGCGTCCGAGGCGTTCGATAAAATTAAGACAGGCGTAGCCGTTCTCGGGGGAGCAACTCTCGCCGGAGCCGGATACGCTCTTAATTTATCTACCGAATTTGATAAAGCCTTTAATACTCTCGTTACCAAAACGGGAGCGTCTACCGAGGAAATGGACGAGCTTAACGAGTCTATGGAGCGTGTTTACGCGAATAATTTCGGCGAGTCTATCGAGGACGTAGCCGAGGCTATGGCTACCGTTAAAACCTCCACCAATCTAACAGGCAAAGAACTCGAGAAAGTTACAGAAAACGCACTTTTAATGCGTGATACGTTTGGTTTTGAAGTTAACGAGTCAATTAGAGCCGTTAATAGTATGATGGACCAGTTTGGTATTAGCGCGGACGAGGCGTATAACTTACTCGCTCAAGGAGCGCAAAAAGGACTTAACCAAAATGACGACTTGCTCGATACAATTAACGAGTATTCGGTACATTTTGAGCGAGCCGGTTATAGTGCCGACGATATGTTTAATATGCTCGCGAACGGTGTCGAGACTGGTACTTGGAGCGTAGATAAGCTCGGAGACGCGGTTAAAGAGTTTAATATCCGAATGAGCGACGGATCCGCAAAAGACGCGGTAGAGGCTCTCGGATTCTCCTGGGAGTCGGTATCTAAATCCTGGAGTAAAGGTGGGGACGAGGCGAAAGACGTCTTTAATATGCTCTTTAACGAGTTGGACGGACTCGAAAATACTACCGAGGGTTACAGTATCGGCGTAGGTTTGTTAGGTACTATGTACGAGGATTTAGGACAGGACGCCGTATTAGCCTTGTCTCAAACAGAGGGCGAAATATCCAAAACGTCCGACGCTCTCCAGAAAATTAACGAAACTAAGTACGACGATATCGGCTCCGCTATACAGGGGTTAGGACGTACTTTAGAGACGGATTTAGTTAAGCCTTTAGGCGAGGAGTTTAAGCCGTATGTCGAGGACGCTATCGAATACGTAAAGGCTAACGGTCCTCAGATTAAAGAAGTAATAGCGAATATCGTAACCAAAGTCGGAGAATTTGTCGGTTTTATCGTAGATAATGGACCGACTATTTTATCGGTTATCGCCGGTATCGGTGCCGGTTTTGCCGTATGGAATGTAGTCCAAACTATCGTAGGAGTCGTATCCGCGATTAAGGCATTTACTACGGCTACCGAGGGAGCGTCGCTCGCTATGAAAATCTTTAACGCTATCGGTAAGACTAACGTATTTATTTTGATTGCCTCCGTTATTGCGACCGTAATCGTAGCAATCGTTACATTTATCGCAACTAACGAGGACGCTCGAGCGAAATTCGTGGAGATTTGGAACAAAATAAAAGAGGTTTGTTCTAATGTTATAAAAGCGATTGTTAACTTTTTTACGGTTACGATACCTAACGCCTTTAACAATTTTAAAACGGTTTTAGGAAATATCGTTAATTCAATCGTTAACTTTTTTACCGTAACCATTCCGAACGCCTGGAAAAGTTTTTTAACGACTGTATCGAATTTTATTTCGAGCGTGGTAACGTATTTTTCTCAGTTGCCAGGTAAAATTTGGACTTGGTTGTCAAATATGATTACCAAAGTTAAGACCTGGGCGACGAATACGCGTACTACTATGATTAATTGCGCGAAAAACGTTATTAATTCGGTTATAAATTTTTTCAGTCAGTTACCGTATAAAATCGGTTACGCGCTCGGTTTTGTAATCGGAAAATTAATATTATTCGGTAAAAATGCGCTTAATTGGGTTAAGACAAACGTACCGAAAATTATTAACAATGTAGTAACTTTCTTTAGTCAGTTACCGGGTAAAATCTGGACTTTCCTTGTAAATATTGTTCAGAAAATAGGTACTTGGTGTACCAATATGAAAACGAAAGCGACTAGCGGAGTTAAATCTTTAATTTCGTCGGTCGTTTCTTTTATGCGCGAATTACCAGGCAAAATCTGGAGCGCTATCGTCGGAGCCGTGAATCGTGTAGCTACCTGGGGTAGCAATATGAAAAATAAAGCGTCCTCGGCTATAAAAAATCTCGTATCGAGTGTAGTAAGTACGGCGAAATCTTTACCGGGTAAAATTTGGAGTGCAATCTCCGGAGCTATCGGAAAAATGTCAGCGTGGGGATCTCAAATGTTGACAAAAGCGAAAACAGGTATTAAAAACGTCGCTAACGCTATAACAAACGGCTTAAAATCCGTCCCTGGAAAAATGGCTAGTATCGGAAAAAATATCGTACAGGGTATTTGGAACGGTATCAAAAACGCGACCTCCTGGATTAAGGATAAAGTTAAATCTTTCGCGAAAGGTGTCGTAGGAGGTATTAAGGACGCTCTCGGTATTAAATCTCCGTCTCGAGTAATGCGAGATCAAGTAGGTAAATATATCGCCGAGGGTATCGGAGTCGGTATTGCTGAAAACGAGGATAGTCCTATCGACGCTCTCGAAAAACTCAGTAACGATATGAGCGAACAGGATTTCGATTTTAACGGAGCTACGATTAATCGTAAATTAACGACTACGTTTACCAATGGAGCTACGTCTAATCCTATCGCGGATAATACGGCTTTATTGAGTAAATTAGACGGTATTTACGAGAGACTCGCTCGTTTACAGATTGTACTTGATACAGGTACTTTAGTCGGTGAAACGATCGATAAAATCGACGCCGGATTAGCTACGAAACAGTTATTAAGCGCGAGAGGAGTGTAAAGTATGGAGCGTTATTTTATATTAGACAAATTTAATACGTGGTATGATTGGCGCCTCATTCTAACGGCTAAGGACGTCACTCCTCCGGAGCCTAAAACCAATTACGTAGAAATCGACGGTATGAGCGGATCTCTCGACCTCTCGGAGTCCTTAACCGGAGAGGTTACGTATAAGGACCGTATCATATCAGCGTCTTTTTGGACGAATGAGGGGGCTTTTAAAGAGAGATCCAATTTACTTAGAAAAATCGTAACCTCTTTACATGGTAAAAAAATTAAAATTATTGAGCCAGATGATCCGAACCATTATTTTTATGGTCGAGTGAGTGTTAAGTCATTAAATAATATTTTACCGTATGCGGAGTTTACTATCGAGGCTACTTGTGAGCCGTGGAGGTATTCGATTGAGGATACAGTAAGATCGATCGAGGTAAACGGTGACACTATAATTAATATGGTTATCAATAATCCAGGGGTTAAAACATTAACGCCAGTTATTACCGTAACCGGTACTGTAATTCTCCATTATAACAATGACGAGATAGAATTAGGCGCCGGAAATTATAAAATACCAGACCTCAGATTATACCAGGGGGTTAACGTTATCGGTGTATCAGGTAGCGGAGTCGTAACATTTACGTATAAGGAGGCGGATTTATAATGTATAAAATTTACGCGGACAATACGTTAATTTACGATAGTACGTTAGAGGATTATAAGATTAGTAAAGGATTGGTTACTCTCGAGACGAATAAGTCCGGCTCTTTCGTTTTCGGGATTTATCCAGACCATTTTTTTTATGATAATTTTGTACGCCTTAAGACAGTTATTACCGTGTATAAATCCAATAAAATAAAATTCAGAGGACGTATATTAAACGACGTTACAGATTACTGGAATAATAAAGTTATTACTTGCGAGGGCGAATTAGGGTTTTTACAGGACTCTATTATTCGTCCTTTTTCTTTTAATGGTACTCCGGAGGATCTTTTTAAGAAATTTATCGAGGAGCATAACTTACAGGTAGACGAGTTTAAAAAGTTTAAAGTCGGTACCGTTAGCGTAAAAGACAGTAACGATTATATCGCTCGTAGTAATTCGGGATATGAGTCTACACTCAGTAACTTAAATAGTCGTTTAATCGAGGACTCTCTCGGAGGATATTTTTATATCACTCACGGAGAGGACGGTACGGATCCGACGCCGACTATTAATTACTTAGCGGATTTTACTAAAGTTTCGTCTCAAAAAATCGAGTTTGGCTCCAATTTACGAGACTATACGAAAACAGTAAAAGCTGAGGAAATAGCTACGGCAATTATCCCTCTCGGCTCAGACCTCGACAATACGGACGGAGAAACCTCGAAACTTACGATTAAGGACGTTAACGACGGTATCGATTACGTATATAGCGAGTCTGGAGTCGCGCTATACGGTTGGATTACCAAAGTTAAAACATGGGACGATGTAACGAACGCCTCTAACCTTAAAAGTAAGGCGGAGGCATATCTCGAGAGTATTATAAAACAAAATATAACGATTGAGTTAAACGCGATAGATTTACATTTATTAGATCGTACTATCGAGAGTTTTAACGTATGTGATTATGTGCAAGTATTGAGTATCCCTCATAACTTTAACTCAACGCTTTTATGTAATAAACAGACGTTAGATATCTTAAAACCGGATAACGACTCTCTCGTATTGGGTTATAACTACTCTACGTTTACAGAGTCGAGTAGTAAAGTATCCGCCTCGGTATCGAGTATCCCGACACTCCAGGAAAACGTTAAAAACATGAATAATAGAATATCCTCGCTTAATTCGACCGTAAATAATACAAGTCAAGTAGCTAACGACGCGCTTAATAATTATCAATCGGTTAATCACGAATTAGGAGAGGTATCCGGCGACCTCGAGGTAATAGCCGGCGTTGTGACGGATAATAGCCGTAATATCGCTACAAACGCGCAAAATATCGCAACAAACGCGCAAAATATAGCCGTTAACGCGTCTGATATTGCTACTCTTAAAAACGATACAGAGGTGATAGCCGGCGTCGTGACAGACAACGCGAGAAATATAGCGGATATTATCGCTCGTCTAGTAGCGTTGGAAAATCCAGAGGGTACGGAGCCGACAGATCCGGAAACCGAGGGTACAGAAAACGGAGATAATACAGAAACTCCAGGTACAGGAGAAACTGAAGAAACGACCGAGTAAAGGAGGGTTTACCATGAACGAATTTATTAAGAAATTGACAAAATTAATCGACGTTAAATCGATTATGACTTTATCGTTAACCGTTGGTTTTTTAATCCTGGTATCAAGCGGATTAATCGACGGGCGCGAATTTATGAGTATCTATACTATGATTGTGGGATTTTATTTCGGTACTCAATCCAATAAAGCGACTAAAGGAGAGTAAAAGACTATGGAGTATATTATTTCTATTAGTTTATCTTTAATCTCTGGGACGTTGCTTTTTATCGTTAAAGGACTCTTGAGCGAAAATCATAAGTTGAGAGAAAAACGAAAAAGCGACGACGCGACTCGAGAAAATGCACTCGTAGAGGCTATCTTGTGTCTCTTACGAGTTAAATTAATCGAGTATCACGACAAATACGTACCGGAGGAACATATCCCTAGTTATGCGTATGAGAATTGGACTAAGATGTATAAGGCTTATACGAAATTAGGCGGTAACGGTTTAATCGTGGGAATGAATGAAGATATAGAAGAATTAACAATCATTTAGGAGGTTTTATTATGGCTAAGAAAGTATTAGTTGTTTTAGATCCTGGACATTATCCGAAATATAATAAGGGAGCCGTCGGAGGATATTACGAGGGCGATAAAATGTACGACTATACCGAGTACGAAAGAGACGCTCTTAAATCTTACGGTATCGACGTTATTATTACTCGTAACCGTAATAAAGATTTAGCTTTATATAACCGAGGACAGGTAGCCGTAGCAAACGGTAAAAATTACGACAAAGTGGTATTTATCTCTAACCACTCTAACGGTTTTAACGGTAAGGCTTGCGGAGTTGTAGTATATCGTTCTTGTTATTTACCAAAATCCGAGGAGTTAGGACAGAAACTCGTAGACGCTATCGTCGGCGTTATGAAACCAGAGACAGGAATTACTTATAGTAGAGGAGTCGTTACTCGTAAAAGCGATAGCGGATCCGATTGGTACGGAGTAATTCGAGGCGCGGTATCCAATGCGAAAAGCGTCGCACAGGCTGAGAGAGGAGTCGTAGACTATGCGTTTATCGTCGAGCATGGTTTCCACGACAACGTGAAAGAGTGCGAGTTTTTGGTTAAAGACTCTAACCTTAAGAAAATGGCTGAGGCTGAGGCGAAAGTTATCGCCGATTATTTCGGACTTACTAAGACTACGGAAAAGGTACAGGCGAGCGCTCCTAGCGAGGTATATCGAGTACGTAAAGCATGGGACGACGCTAAATCCCAGGTCGGAGCTTATAAGATTTTAGCTAACGCGAAAGCTGAGGCGGATAAACGACCAGGTTATCGAGTATTTAACTCCTCCGGAAAATGCAAGTATATTTCTAAAGGCGTACCGTTTAAAGTACGAGTAGAAATCGACGACTTGTATATCCGTAAAGGTCCAGGTTATACAAAATACGAGTCTAAAGGTTATTGTCCGGTAGGTACCTATACAATTATCGAGACAAAAGTAGCCGAGGGTTATACGTGGGGGTATCTTAAGAGTAAAGCTGGTTGGATTGCTCTCGAATATACAGAAACACTCTAAAACGCTCAGATTTACGCAATTTCGAGAAAGACGAGGAAATTATCGACTCATACGCGTAAAACGATTCTAGGGGCGATTTTGAGGCTTACAGGGGTATTATAATAGAAAAGGTCGGGTAGATTTACTACTCGACCTCTTTTTTTATTCTCCTAATAACTCTTTAAATGTTAAACCCTCGAACGATATCGGCTCCTCCGGTTCGATCTCTAACAGATCCTCGATTTTACACTCTAACGCGGTAGAAAACTTATAAAGCGTTAACGCCTCGGCTTTATTAATATCTCGTAAGTTTTGCTCGTAACTCTGTATAATTTTAATACCGACTCCGGATTTTTTCGCGAGTTGAGATTGGCTTAATCCTCGCGATTTTCTGATTTCTTGTAATTTACTCATATCTAAACCTCCTACCATTTACCGAAATAACCTAAATCGTTTAATCGTTTTTCGTAATACTGTAATTGTTTGTACTCAGCTATTGTACCTTTAGCGCTATCGATATTGTACGGATAGTATCCGTATTTAGGTTTAAGCGTTTTAGGATCCAATGGGATACTTTTACCGTTTTTCGTTTCTCTTAGTAGCTCTTTAGAGAGGTCTAAATCCTCTTTTAAAACGTGTCCGTCCTCCTCAAAATTGGATCTAAAGTAACTTATTTCGTCTATTAAAATTTGTAAATCGTCGCGACCGTCTCGCTCGTCCTCCGGATAATCGTCGATACTCTCGACTAATTCGGCACATTTCAAACGTTTATAAATATTGATAGCTCTTTGATCTGTAAGTTTCATATCTCTACCTCTTAATCTTTCTCCGGAGGAAATAACCGCCTCCGGTCGGTTTGTTATTAAATTTCGTGTACCAATACTCTAACGTGTAAACGTTGGATATTATAACCTCCGGCGAGAATACTCTCGACTCTAACTCGTCCCTCTTTACCGATCACGATACCGTTAAGAACTGTAAAACCGTGTGTACCTTGCGTCGCGTTAATTCCCGTCCAATCTGTAACCTCTCCAGTAACGTCCTTTACTCGGTAATACAGATCCAGGACTAGCGCCTTAGCGTCTCTCTCATTATCGCCGTGGATTTTCTCGTCGTCTATACTCATAAACTCGTAATCAGCGTAAGAGTAATTTTTCATAAATTCGCGATATCCTAACTCTTTATAAGTTTTTGTAAGACGATCGCGTCTCATTATATCCCATAAGTCCCAGGTTTCGACTAACTCGTCGATTAAGGATTTAAAGATTTCCGGTATCTCAGTTAAGAAAATACTTTCTTTTTTAATCTCGCCGGCTAATTGAGCCTCGTATTTTTTTAGAGTTTCTTTAGTAGCCTCGATCTCTTTACCGCCTCGTACGATATCCTCTTTTAAGTGTCCGATATCGGCATAAGCCCAGAAAATATCATGCCAATTTTCAGTATCGCGGAACTCCTCGCGATCGTGATTTTCCGGATCCTCGACTCCGAATTTTTTAAGTACCTGGTATTTCTTTTCGATTTGAGCGGTCTTTTTGACGATTGTATTTTGTTTCTTTTCGATTTTCTGAGTAGCCTTTTCGATACGTTCTTTTAAAGTTGTGATTTTCATATTTAAAACCTCCATATAATTTTTATTAGTTGGGAGGTTTAACCGCCTCCCTCGGTTTATTGGTTTAAGCTATTAACGCTCTCAACTCGTTACGTTTTTCGTTTACAATGATTTTCGCGGAATGTTCATCGATTCCGGAAAATCTCGTAACCAGGTGTACACAATGTACATATTCGTTAAATGCTAACTCGTAATAGTGGTCAGACGCTTTCTCTAAATCCTCGTTAAATGGATCAAGCTCTAAAGCGTCGTCCGCCTGGTTTGCTAACTTTTCCCATTGTGCCATTCTATTTAAACTCTTTCTAATTTCGTTTCTCATAATTTTTAACCTCCGTTCATTTCGTTTACTTTATCTTATGTACTCATTATACTACTACAGTAGGATAATGTCAATATAAATTTACAAATTTTTATAAAAACTTTTTCGTATATTGAAAAGGGAATTTTATAATAAATAGCGTAATATCGGGAATGATGTATAATAAGAAAGAATAGGATAGAGAAGTGTATAACATATAAGGACACCCACCAAAGCGAGTGTACCTATATGGGATACAGGTAAGACGTTGATATATAAGGGTTTCGAGACAATAAAAAGACGTCCCAGGTCGGGACGCCTCTTTTTTATATAAATTTCCAATGTATATAGACGATATCGTTATCCAATTCGATATAGTAGATAAGAGTCTCGATCGCTAAGCGAATCTCGTCAAAATTATTTCTATCCAGGATATCGCTGAAAGATCGGATAATCTCGATAGCCTCCTCCTCGGATATTTTTCCAGCGTCGGCGTTGAGTTGATCTAATTCTCGCTCAAGTCCTCGTTTTTGTTCGTTTAGTGGATCCACTTTTTCGGATATTTGGTCGATTGTAAATTTACCAATACCGTACAGATCCATAAAGCGCGATATTTGGTCGTCTATCTTTTCTATCTCTTTTCTCAGTATGTCGATTTTATTAGGCTCGACGGTGTTCTTATCTTTTTCCTTACGGATTGTCTCAATATGTTTCGGATCTTTCGCAAGTTTGCGGATTTCGCTAAAGACGATATCGTCTAACTCACTCATTTTCCAATTTTTATTTTTACAGTTTGGATCTTTAACCATTTTAGCGACTTTTTTACTACGAGAATAACAGGCGTAATAATAATTATAAACTCCGGGTTTTCGTGTGCTACCTAAATTTTTAGCATATTTCGCGTGACATTGTTTACAGTAGAGCATACCTCCGAGATAAGTTGTTTGTCCGGCGCAACGTTTTGTATGTTTCGCGTAAGCCTCGGCGCGATGGTTCATTAATACTTGTAACTTATTAAACGTCTCGTCGTCCAAAATTGGCTCTTGCTCGCCTTTATACCACTCGTCGCGGTGTTTCATATAACCGATATAAATTTTATTTCTAAACACGTATTTGAGTCGTTTAGGATCCCACTCGCTCACGCGTCCGCTTTTTCCTCGGTAAGTATATCCCTTGTCTCTAAAGATGTTACATATCGTTCTTAGTGGTGTACCTTTTAAGAATAAGTCAACCGCCTCTAATATTTGCATTTTTTCGTATTCGTTTATATTTAATGTTTCAGTGAGAGGATCGTAGTCGTATCCGATAGGCTCGGAGGAGCCTCCTCCCCATTTTCCCTCTTTCGCTCTAGCCTCTTTACCCATTAACGTACGCTCGTTAATTTTGTCTTTTTCTAGCTGAGCAAAAACGGCGAGAAATCCAATCATAGCGCGACCGAGTGGACTATTAGTATTAAAATTCTCGGTCATGGATACAAAGTCGGTATTGTTTGCGAGAAATACTTTTTCTATAAGATATAAGGTGTCGAACTGAGAGCGACTTAGACGATCCAATTTGTAAACGACTACGGTATCTACTTTACCGTTCTCTACGTCTTTAATCATTTCGTTAAGTCCTGGGCGGTCTATATTACCTCCAGAGTATCCCGGATCAATATAAATTTTGTGGATTTCCCAACCCATAGCCTCAGCGTACTTTTTTAATCTCTCGGTTTGTTCTCCTATCGAGTATCCCTCGTCCGCTTGCTCCTGGGACGATACGCGGACATATAGTGCGACTCTCAATACGTTTCTAGCCTGGATATTTTTCTTTAAATCTTTTTTCATTTTCCAACAACTCCCATTTCTGTAACTCTCGAGAGTATGTTATTATAAAAGAGCCAGTTTTATATAAACCTCTCGAGGTTCATTGGTAATCCGTTTCGGTCCTTAATACCGTAGCGGATTTTTTGATTCATAACAAAAAACAAACATAACAAAAAAATTTCGCACTCCTTATATATACATATATATTATTATTTCTCTATATCTATATATTATATATTTTCTATTAACTTAAGAATAATAATGTTATTATGTTATAAAACAGTAAAAAACCTAGGAAAATCAAGGGTTTTTCGCATAACAAAACGCATAACAGAATCTAACAAAATCACATTTTTTCTCGCAATAATGTGTTAGCGTATTAATAGATTGTTAAGAAATTAACGAAATATTTTACCGCTTTAACACTTTACCGTAAGTGTATTTTGTTATGGTAACAAAATGATTAACAGTTATTTTGTTTTCTTTTTTGCCATTTCTACGCCGATATCCATAGCGTCAACTATTGCGTCGATACCGTCTTTAGATATTGGCTTACCGTCTAAAGTAATAAATCCGTTATGAGTTAATACCTCTCTTATTTCGTCCACCATTTCTTTTACTTCAATCCTATCGTTTATAGGGATTGATTTACGTTCTCTAATAGGTATAATTTCTCCGTCCGCCAGGGCGTCGGCACTGATACCTAATGATTTACATAATTTAATAACGTTTGTTACGCTCGAGTTACCGATACCTCGATCCAACATACTTTTCAACGTTGTGTATGGGATATCATACTCGATAGAAAATTCTCGTAAACTTTTATACTTATTCAATATTACATTTTTTAATCTATCCTCTACTTTCATTTTCTCACCTCCTATCTGTATTAATCATTATAATAAAAAAATGGACGATAACGCAATAATTACTAATGATATTTCGTATATTTTTTTAATTTTAAGAATATAAATTATATGAGAATAATAATTTTTTATTTTTTTCTAAAAATTCTATTGACAAATAGACGCGTTACGGTTTATTATTTGTCTCGTGGACGCGATATCGTCCACAATAAAAAATTTTATCAGAATAAGGAGGTGGCAATATGTATCCGAATTTTGAGGCGGAACGCGCGCGAGCCGGTTTAACACTCGAAGATTTAGTAAAAGACGTCGGAGGTAGCGTAGCGTCGTTATCTAGTAAATTAAGAGGTGTTTACTCTCTCAGTTTTGCGGACGCGGTAGCGTTAAAAAAGGCGTTGAAAACTAATGTCCCATTGGAGGAGTTATTTGAAAAGCGAGGAGGCGCTTAACTGATGAGTAGAAATGTATATGTAATTAGACATAAAGTTACCGACCGTATGTACGTCGGTAGTAGTAAAAATGTAAATCGTAGAATAAGCGCTCATATAAACGCTTTACGACGCGGTAAACACCCGGTCGAAGATATGCAAAAAGATTTCGATATCTACGGTGAAAATTATATTTTCGAAATTTTCGAAGAAACAGATCACAAATTCGAATATCGATTAATGGATCGATATAATTCTCGAATCCGAGGTATCGGCTATAACTATAAAGATAATCATTATCGACCGATACCGAGCGGATATTATCTCGTAAAAATTAAAATGACTCGTTTAGGAATTACGTATAACGATATCGGTAACGCAATAGGATATTCTAGCGGAGTTACCTATAGAAAGATTAACGGGAAATATCCGTTAACAATAAATGAGGCTAAAATAATTAGGGATATAGTAGCTCCTGGAATGTTAATAGATGATCTTTTCGAGGAGGCTAGTTAGTTAATGAGAGTCGTACATATTTTAAAAGACGGAACCGTCTTAAATGATATAACCGGTCACGTTGTCCGAATAGAGGACGCCGAGCCGTTATATCAGCTTATCGATAGTATTAATAGAGAGTCCAGGAAAGTACATAGCGAGAAATCGCAAGAGGTGAAAGTATGTTGTTAAAAGTTTTACGTTTTATTTTTGGTTCAAGTTTTTTCAGCGGTCTAATTATTATGATAGGTACCGCCGGCGCGTCCGATTGTAATTTAATCGACGGAAAACAAATAACGATCCGCATGATTATAGCAATAATTTTTTTGGCTATTGGAGTATTCGGGTTAAATTTAACCTCGGACGAGTTTTTAGAATATATGGAGGAGTGCGAAAATGAGTAAATTTAAAGTAGGTGTTAAAGTTGTAACTATCGAAAGCGGTAAAGTGAGAAACGGCGTTATCGAAAAAACGTTTGACAATATTAATATCGCTCTCGTTAAATTTGAAAACGGTGATATCGAAAAAGTACATATGTCTCGATTAGGTATCGTCGAACAGGAAGAAAAACCAGTCGAGGAGAAACCTAGTAAACCGGTAGAAAAATCCGAGATTACTATTACTCCGGACGAGTTTAAAAAGACCGCTAGTAAGGTAATCGCTAAATCGGTAGAAAAAATGGAGAACGGAGGCGGATTACTCACTCTCACATTTACGCTTTTAATCGTTGAGTTACATAGAGCGTTATTTTATGACGCGGTAGAAAATGATTAAACTCTATCGACACCAGGAAATAGCTCTATCATACATGAGGTCGAGTAACTGTTTCGCGTTGTTCATGGAACAGGGAACAGGAAAAACTATACCGTCTCTTTTTAGAATATTGGATTTGTTAAAATCTGGAGCAATCGAGGAGGCGTTAGTAGTCGCTCCTAAATCAGCGCTCGGAGCATGGGAGAGAGATATTGAGTTATTCGACGACCTGGATAGAGAAATTTTAAGAGGTGCTATCACTCTCATAAACTACGATAAGATTTGGAGAGGCGATAAGAAATCTCCATATTATAAAAAATGGGGTTGTATCATTTTAGACGAGGCTCATTATATAAAAAATCGAACGTCTCAGCGTTCAAAGTTTATTTTAAAAATAGCTTGCGAGGCGGACTATCGATATATATTAACGGGTACTCCTATCTCAAACGGTCAGCTCGAAAATATTTGGAGTTTATATACGTTCTTGGATCCGTACCTTAATAGAGGTTATGTGTACTCGAATATATTCGGAGGCGCTTATAAAGTTTTTCAAGATAAATACTGTATTTTGAATATGTACCATAAACCGAGTAGTTATATCCATGTGAAAGAGTTACAGGATATTATTAACGAGTACAGTTACCGCGTTAAAAAGTCCGAATGTTTGGATTTACCTGATAAGTTACCGGACGAGATTATTAAAGTAGAGTTAGCCGAGAAAACTCTTTATAAGAAACTCGCTACCGAGTCGGCTATTTTGGAGTATGAAATCCTCGCGGAAAATCCACTCTCTCGCCTCATTAAATTACGTCAATTATGTAGCGGTCATATTAAGTTAGATAACGGCGATATGTTAGAGGTTAAAAATGAGAAATTGAGTATCCTGGAGGAGTTAATCGAGGGATACGAGGAGGATAAGAAAATCGTCATTTTCGCCGAGTTTAAATACTCGATAAGTAAGATTACGGAATTACTTAAGAAAATGAAGATTAAACACGTAGTCTTAGACGGCGACCAAAAGGATAAAACAATCTGGAGAAAATTCCAGGCGGATAAAAAGATACGCGTTATCGTGTGTCAGTATCAGACGGCGAGCGCCGGTATCGACCTTTTCGCGAGTGACGTCGAGATATTTTACGAGCCGACTACCAGGTCAGTAACATTGGAGCAAGCTCGAGATAGAATCCATAGAACAGGACAAAAAAATAAGTGTAGTTATATCCACTTGTTAACAAAAGGTACAGTCGAGGTCGACATATATCGAGCCTTAGCCGGATATAGTGATTTCTCCGAGGCGTTATTTACTCGCTATATGGAGGGATACAAAAGGAGTTATAACTCCTAAAAATTTTTAAATTGAGTTTACGCAATTTCGTAAAGGAGCCTATATGGAAATAGATATTATTTATAATGAGGATTGTCTCGAGGGTATGAAATCTATACCGGATAAATCTATCGATATGATTTTATGCGATTTACCGTACGGTACGACCGCGTGTAAGTGGGATACTATTATACCGTTCGAAACTTTATGGGATCAATATAACAGGATTATAAAGGATAACGGCGCTATAGTGTTATTCGGCTCAGAACCTTTTAGTAGTAGATTGAGATTAAGTAATTTAAAAATGTATAAATACGATCTTTATTGGAAAAAAGAAAAGCCGGTTAATTTTTTTCAGTTAAAAAGACGTTTCGGAAAAACCGTAGAAAACATAATGGTATTTTATAAAAAACAGTGTACCTATAATCCTCAAATGATATTACATGAGGGGAAGAAAGTAACGAACTCTCCTAAAGGAAAATTTAACTCGATAATTACGGGTGTATATAAAGACGTTACACCTTATAAAGATACCGGATATCGCTATCCGTGTGACGTGTTAGAGTTTAAGCGTGAAACTTTAGGTACTACTTTACACCCGACGCAAAAACCGGTTGAATTATTAAAATATTTAATCCGTACATATACTAATGAAAATGAGATAATTTTAGATAATTGCATGGGATCCGGTAGTACCGCGATCGCGTGTTTAGAAACCGGTCGACATTATATCGGTTACGAATTGGATCCGGATTATTATAAGATCGCTAAGAATCGTATTTTAGATTATGAGTTAGATCGTATTTTAGATTATGAGTTAGATCGTATATGGTAATTATTTTTTTAATCAAGTTTACTCAATTTCGAAAATAAATTTACGAGGAGGCGATAACATGGGTATTTTATACGATATTTTTAAGCGTACTAAAAAGCGTTGTACTATATGCGGTTGTCATATGTACGACGATAGCGACTCGGATATTTGCGAGGTATGCGTAGACGAGTTATACGCGAGCGATCCGGGAGAGCCGGAGGAGGTGTTAAATGAGCGCTACTAACAGAGGAACTATAAGAAATGAGGCGGACTTTTACGCTACGCCGTTAGATACGGTTTACGCGATTTTAGACTCTGTACCGTATTTAGATAAAGCCGAGTTTATATTGGAACCGTCCGCCGGTAATGGAAATATTATAAAGGCTTTACGCGAAAGAAATATAAACGGCGTATCTATCGAGGCTATGGAACTCCGAGAGGAGGAAAGAGAGAATCTCGAGGCATTGGCGGACGTTGTTACTATCGGTGATTTTTTAAAGGACGATACTAAATATCTCGAGTACGACCTTATTATTGGAAATCCGCCGTATAGTTTTGCCCAGGAGTTTATAGATAAGAGTCTTAAGTTATTGGCTCCAGGAGGACGTTTAATCTTTCTACTTCGTACGAATTTTCTCGAGAGTAAAAAGCGTTTTACCTGGTGGCAAGATAAGATCCCATCGGGGTTATATGTATTATCGAAACGTCCTAGCTTTACTGGAAAAGGTACAGACGCAACCTCGTACAGTTGGTTTATATGGGAAAAGCGTGAGGACGTTAAACAGACTTTAAAGGTAATTTAAGGATATGAGTGAAATGATTACATACATTTACGATATCGAGACTTATAAAGATGATTGGTTTGTAGGTTTTAAACGTCCGGAGCCTGGATCGAATAGTATTATTATCCATAACGATACCGCTAGATTAAGAGCTTTTTTAACTCAGCCAGATATTATTTTAGGAAGTTTTAACGGTAAACATTACGACGATTACGTACTTAAGACAATAATTAACGGAGGCTCTAACTATCACGTTAAAAAGCATAACGACCACATTATGAAAGGTGGCGAGCCGTGGGGTTATAATCCGTTTGAGTATAACGATATGACGTTTAAGCGTCTACCTTGTCCGACTTTCGACTTGAGAGACGATATTCCGGATCCTGGGATTAGCTTAAAAGCAATCGAGGGAAATCTACGTAGAAAAATCGTAGAGTGTAAAGTCCCGTTTGATTTGGATAGACCGTTAAAGAAAGGCGAAATCGAGGAAGTTATACACTATTTAAACGAGGATTTAGACGGTACTATCGCTCTATATTGGGAGCGTAAAGAGGATTATCTCGACGCTAAAGAAATGGTTGGAGAAATGTACGACGTTTCTACAGAGGAGGCTCTAGGTTATACCAACGCGAAACTATCCGCGAGAGTCCTGGAGGCTGAGTATGTAAAACGAGACGATGAGAGGGATTACGTTATCCCGGATAATATTGATATCAATTTAATACCTAAAATTGTTTTGGATTTCTTTATGCAAATTAGAGATAAATCTATCCCGGACGCGAAACTATTCGGAGCCGGTAAAGGCTCTAAGGGTTTAACTCTCGATATTATCCTTAAAACGTCTTACGGTGAGTGTCCGGTAACTTATGCCTGGGGGGGAGTACACGGCGCAAAACCTTGTATTACAGTCGAGAGAAAAGGTACTCGTCGATTACGTAATAAGGACGTAGGTAGCCTATATCCTAACTCTATGATTAATTTCGGATACTGTTCTCGTAGTATGAAAGATCCGGAGGCATACATAAAGCTCGTAAAAAAAAGACTCGGTTATAAAAAAGCCGGTGATAAAAAACGAGCTAACGCGTTAAAGTTGGTAGTTAATACCGTGTACGGTGCTATGTTAAATCTCTATAATGATTTGGCGGACCGTTGGGCTGGTCGCTCCGTTTGTATATCTAACCAATTAGCTATGACTATGTTAATCGTACAACTTGCGAAAGCGTGTAAAACAATCGACTTTATTAACATTAATACCGACGGTATCATGTATACGATTGACGAGAGCGAGGACGAGTTAGCTAACATGATAGTAGCGTCCTGGTGCGAGATCACTCGTTTCGAAATGGAGGACGACGGAGACTTACAGAAAGTTATCCAGAAAGACGTTAATAACTATATCCTCATTAAAGAGGACGGATCCTTTAAAACGAAAGGCGGTTATGTGTCTCTCTATAACGGCGGTAATTTTAAAACTAATAGTTTGTCTATCGTACATAAAGCTATAGTCGATTACCTGGTAAAAGGTATCCCGGCGGAGACTACTATTAACGAGTGTACCGATATTTTCGCGTTTCAGAATATTGTAAAAACTGGAGGTACTTTCGAGGGTTCGTATCATTATGTTAATGGAGTAAGAGAGCCTATCCAAAAGGTTAATCGTGTATATGCGGTTAAGGATCCGAAGTACGGCGCGGTCGTAAAAGGTAAATGGATTACCGAGAAAAGAAAGAAAAACAAAGATACCGGAAAAATGGAAAGTACGCCCGTAAATCCTCCGGTATGGAGTGAGACGGTGATATCCGAGTGTCCGGACCATGCGTTTATTGATAATGAGAACGTCTTAACGGTAGACGATCTCGACAAAAATTATTATATCGATATGGCTAAGAAACGTATCGATAAATATATAAATATAGATCCTACGGTAGCTCGTAAGATTGCAAAAATTAAAGAGGAGGTTGTAATTATGGCAACAGAAAAAACAGAAACAAAACCAGGCGTAGCGTTAAACATCTACGCGAAATTACTTGAGGCGCGTAAGAGATTCTTAGACGCCGGCATTAAAAAGACAGGAGTAAATAGATACGCGGAGTATAAATATTTTACTCTTGACGAGATTATTCCAATTAAACAGGAGATTTTTAGAGAGATTGGATTATCCGACGTTATCTCGTTCGGTACTGAGGTCGCTACTCTTACTATCTTTAACGTAGATAATCCAGAGGAGTCTATCGACTTTATGAGTCAGTTAGCTCCAGACGAGTCTATGATTAAAAATCCTATTCAGAAAGTCGGAGCTATTCAGACTTACGTAAGACGTTACTTGTATACGTTAGCATTGGATATTATCGAGAGCGACGGTATCGAGGAAACTACAGGTAAACCAGGTGAGGAAGAAAAACAGGCTACGGCTACCGAGAGTAAAAAATCCAATCGTCCGGCTACTACCGAGGAGAGACAGGATATCAAAAACGAGTTGATTAACCAGGGCGACGAGGCTACCGCTACTCAGATTAAAGCTATTAAAAGCGGTCTTAAAAAGCTGAGAGAGAAAAACGATACTTACGAGCCTTATATTAAAGAGACTCTTAAAAAGATTAAAGCCGGTATCACTAAGAAAGAGGCTGAGGATCAGTTAATCGAAATCGGTAAGAAAATCGAGGAGTAAAAGCTCATGGGTTACGTTGTAGGACAAAAAGTATATACAGTTAATAATAAGACTAACCAAGTTGATACATGGACGTATAACTTATGGATTCCAGGGAAAGACGAGCCTCTTATCTATTTGACTAGAGGGAAACAATATTGTTTTTTACCGGCTCGTTGTGTTTTTTCGTCTTATTATGAGGCGTCAAAGTTGATTAACAAGTAATTTTTTTAGTTTCAGTTTACGCAATTTCGTAAAAGTTTGGAGGTTTTATGAGCATTATAGAAATTTTAGATTTGCACAAAAAATGGCTAATGGGTGATCCTAACGGAGTTAGAGCCAATTTGAGCGACGCCGATTTGAGCGACGCCGATTTGAGCGACGCCGATTTGAGAGGAGCCAATTTGAGAGGAGCCAATTTGAGAGGAGCCAATTTGAGAGGAGCCAATTTGAGCGACGCCGATTTGAGAGGAGCCAATTTGAGAGGAGCCAATTTGAGCGACGCCGATTTGAGAGGAGCCAATTTGAGCCGAGCC
>JAEIGA010001913.1_pt1 | contig 33166 bp, 23 predicted proteins | sample 9270691 | NCBI WGS metagenome assembly JAEIGA01 (sample SAMN17057246, study PRJNA624740) | gut metagenome | biome: biome; isolation source: fecal sample | host: Bos grunniens | place: China: Xizang | collected 2019 | reverse complement strand
GTCTTGTTCCACCCAGTAAAATTTCTTGGTGAAAAGATTGACATCGAATTTACGTTTAGTACGTCTTTTTGAGTGAGAAACGTTGTTTCCGATACCCGCTTTTTTACCTGTAATTTGACAAACTTTTGACATTGCTATATTAGTTTTTGTTATTCACTATTTTGAGAGTGCAAAGGAAGTAATTTTTTTGTTAATACACAAATTTTTAGGCAATAAAAATCAAAAAAGTTTTCAACAATTGAAATATTATTAAACAATTAGCGATTCGAACCTTTATATGATTAATATAAAATCTTATTCTATTTAGTTTAGAAACTGTGAAGTCCATAAACGATTAAAAGTACCATCTAATGACTTTAACTCTTCAAAGCTACCTTCTTCTACTAACTTTCCATTAGAAATAACACATACTTTATCTGCAAATTTTATAGTACTTAACTTATGTGCTATTACAATAATTGTTTTTCCCTGTTTATTTAGATATTTTATTGTTTCCTGAACATATCTCTCAGAAATAGAATCTAATGATGACGTCGCTTCATCTAGTATTAAAATTTCAGGATTCTTATACAAAGCCCTAGCTAAAGCTAAACGTTGTCTCTGACCACCAGATAATTGAGCTCCATTCTCACCTATATAAGAATAAAAACCATTAGGTAATTCTTCTATCATCTCAGTTAACCCTAACATTCTAACTATTTCAACAATACGCTTCATTTCAGGTTCAGATTCCCCTACCGCTATATTACTTAATATTGTCCCCGAAAATAAAACTATTTGTTGCGGTATAATAGATATTATAGAACGCAACGAATTATTATCAATATGCTTGATATCATATCCTCCAATTAGAATTTTTCCAGAACTTAAAGGATATTGATTTTGCAGCAAATGTGCCAATGTAGATTTTCCTGCGCCACTTTCTCCTACAATTGCCACATAACTACCTTTTTTTATATCTAGATTAAATTCTTCAAATATTAATTTACGAGTACCATATGCAAAATTTACATCTTTAAATACAATATCACCTACCATGTCTATTCTTAAATTTATCTTATTTAATTTTTCCTCCCTTTCTAAATCCATTATTTCAAACAATCTTTCAAATGCTATTATAGCAGCTCTAACTGATTTATTCGATTGAACTAGTCCTGTTAGTGGAGATGTAAAATATCCTATTAAAGCATAAAATGACATTAGTTCACCAGCAGAAATTTCTCCTTTAATTACATAAAAAGAACCTAGCCACAATAGTATTATTAAAAACACTTTATTAATAAACTCTGTAGTTGAAGTCACAAACAAACCACATTTAGCCGAATTATATAGAGAGTATAACATTCTTACAAATTTACTTTCAGTCTTATTATTTGAATATTCCTCTAAACCAAATTGTTTAATTGTTCTTATAGAACCCAATGATTCTACTAATTGAGTTTCTAGAGATGCACTATCTTGCATTACCTTACGTTCTACCTTTTTATTCAGTTTATCTGATATAAAATATAAAAATAAATATATTGGGATAATCAATACCATAACCAACGCTAATTTCCAATAGTAGGTAAACATTAATGCAAACGAGAATATAACAATCAAAACATTTACTACCAATGAAATAGCTGTAGAACTAACAAAATTTCTAATTTGTACTGCATCACCTATTCTAGAGGTTATCTCCCCTATCTGCATCGAATCAAAAAATGATTGAGGGAGTTTTAATAAATGTTTGTAATAATCAAGTATTAGATCTGAATCAATCAATTGACTAGTCCTTAAAACAATTACAGATTGAAAAATACTTAATAGTAACTGAAACACAATTATTAAAATCATTATAACACTCAGTGAATTAAGTAAATTTATATTATGATTAATTAATACGCTATCAGTTATTTTTTCAAGGTAAAAAGAAGTAGAAAGCCCTAAGACAGTATATATCAATGCACCTATTAAAGCTTGTAACAAAACTTTTTTATGTGTTCTAATTAACATAAAAAATCTGGTATACAAAGAAATCGTAGAATCTCCTTCCTTAAATGCATTTGACGGACTAATTAATATTAATACTCCTGTCCACACCAAAAAGAAATCAGCCTCATTACATTCTTCCAATTTACCGGACATTGGATCCATCAATAACAATCTGCCTTTTTTTATCCCATAAACTACAACATAATGATGATATTCAATATCACCATCTTTTCTAACAATATGTGCAATTGCAGGCAGTGGAGTTTTTTTTATATATTCTTGAGTTGTTTTTACTCCTTTTGCAATAAAACCAATTTTTTCTGCTGCTCGTATCAAACCTAACACAGATGTGCCTGTTCTATCTGTACACGCATATTGCCTCACTCTAGAAATTTGAATTTTATAATTATAATATGCTGCAACAGAAACAATACAAGCTGCACCACAATCTTTTAAATCATGTTGTTTAATTTCTATCTTCATGATTTTATTATTTTAGGATTAAACCAACTATCTAGTTTATCAAATAATAACTGCCATAACGTCCTTCGAGTTAATTCAAAACGACTTGTTAGAGTCATACCCTTCCTAATTTCTACAGAATAACCACTTTTTAAAGATAGTGATTTTGAAAGTAATTCACTCCTAACTATAAAGTATGAAATTCCATCTGTTATTGTTATATTTTTATCAATATCAAATACAACAGCTTCACCTAATCCCCATTGATTATAATTGAATGCATCATATTGTATTTTTACCTTTTGTCCTAATTTAATAAATCCAATATCACGAGGTTCTATATAATTCTCAACAATTAACATACTATCTGAAGATAATTCAACAATATTATCACCTAGAGCTATATATGCACCTATAGGTATTAAAGTATTTGAAATAATTGTTCCATTTAATGGTGATGTTATAACATAATCCTTTAACTCTGTCTCTAATTTAGCTATATTTCCTTCTGTATTGGAAATTTCAATCTCTATATCATGAAGCGATTTATGTAGTTCTACCCTCATCTGTTGTTCTGCAGATTTAAGTTCGTCTAATAAGTTATTATATTCATTCAAAGACAATTCATAATCATACGAGGACACAACCCCAATATTTTCTCCAATAGCATTCCTCTTCTTTTCATTTTCTGCATAAATAACGTTATGCCTTATCTTATTTAATTTTTCCTCATAATCAAGAAAAATATTTTTACAGACATCAGTTTTTATATCTTCCATCAAAAAATTACCACCTATTATGAGTTTAATATCATTTTTCCTTAATAATAAATCCTTTAACAACTTATTATAAACATCCAATTGTGTAGATATTAGAGATGGATCTATTACTAACAAAGTATCACCATATGACACTGTTCTATTATTAAATATATTATTAGTTAACACCCTACCCTGGACAATAGATTTAATTACCACATTTTCATATTTAGAACGGATTATCCCTCTACTTTGCGTTGAAACATCTACCTTAACAAAGAAAAGCATTATAATAAAAGAAACTAATATTAATAACAACAACCAATATATAGCCTGAAATTTAATAGCATATATGCTTTTCATATATTCAACTGTATACTTATAATCATTAATCATAAAAATTAACTCCTTCTAGATATAAATATAAAACAGATAACTTGTATAAATATTCATATTTCGTACTTATAAGTTGTAATTTCCCTATTACTAGTTTCTGTTTACATAGTTCATATTCATAACTTGGAAGGCTTCCAAGTTTATATAGTTCCTTAGCTATTTCCTCCTGTTTTTTGGTAATTTCAAGCATTTCTTGTGTTAGATTATACATTTCATAATCATGTTTCAATTCTTCATAGATTAACTTTAAATCATTATATATTTTTTGTTTTTCACTTATTATGCGATCCTGTATCGTATTACTTTCTATCCGCGTTTTACTTATACTATTATATACATTTAGCTTATTAAAAATTGGAATAGAGATAGAAATACTTACCCTTTGATTAAAATTATTATTCCATTGATCAAATATTGATAGATTATCATTATTTAAGATAATTTGAGCAGAGGTACTCAAATTATAATTTAAATTAATTGAAGGAAATAAACTTCTATAATAAGAATTTATTAACTGTTTATTCTTTAATAATTGATGCTCATATAACAATATAGAAGGACTATTTTTATAAGATATATACACTAATTCGTCAAAATTAGGAACGACAGGAATTGTATCTGATGAAACTATACAAATTGAATCACCCTGAAACTGCATTGTATTATATAAATTGAAAGTAGATCTCTTTTTATTAAAACTCTCTATAATACACGAACTTTTATATTGGTATAAATTTGATGTAACATCTAAAACATCTTTATATGATTTCATTCCTATCTTATATTGTTCTTTTGTTATTTTTATTATTTCTTCTTGTGCTTTCAAATTAAATTCAGCCTCTAATACCTTCTCATTAGCAATCTGAAATGAATAAAAAGCTTCTATAACAGATTTAACTATATTAAACATTGCAATCTGTCTTTTATCATTATTAATCATTCTATCTATCATACCAATGTTAATCAACGATTTCTGAGCCTCTACACTCCATAATGACATTGTAATTGATAAGTAAGCACTATTAGAATAACTTTGTACAGTTTTATATATTCCTGATGATTCTTCTGTAAATACCTGCTGAAAACCCATAGAATATGAATTATCTATACTAGCTTCGATTTTCGGAGCAAATTGCATTTTTTGTTGAAATATATTTATATCTGCTTTTTTTTCTTCATCCACAAACTCACGCAACGAGATTGTATTAGATAAGGCATATCTAATACAATCAAACAAATTCATACTATTTTCTCCAAAAATATTTAGACTTAAACTAAAAAATAACAACAAAATTTTTGTCCTCATTAAAATAACTCACTTCTCTATTAACAATATAATACCATCCCATATTTTATTAAATTCTTCAATAGAATATTTCTCCACTGCCCTAACTTCAGGATTTATAATGACAATATCATTATGTACAACTTCTTTAATTAATATATATTGCTCGTATTCCTCTCTCATTCGCACATGGGCAACAACGGGTAGTTTTATCTTATTTAAAGTATCGAATGTCACTTTTAATGCTTTAACAATTAAACCTAATTTTTGTAATATTTCTTTTAATTCCAATAAACTAACACCAACACTATTGTCTACATCTTTTACTCTTTGTTTATCAAAAGGATAATTATAATATTCTGTCAAGTATTGAGATAGATAACTTATCTGTTTTCTTCGATTTTCAATTATAAAATTATAATCTCCTAAATCTAAGCAAGATCTTGATTCATTCCTATCATTAGAAAGATACATCACACCATAGGCATTACACAACTCTAAAAATTCTATTAAGTTCCTTCTCAAGTATTTGTTTTTTACTACTTTCTTTAATTCACTTAATGTATATGGTCTCTCATTAATTTTTAATAATATTGATAGTACAAAACTATTTAACCACAACATTCCAAATGAACCTGTATAAACATTCCTATACATTATTCCTATTAGTAAATATGGGGGAATATAAGTCTTAAACCTACCATTAGAATCTGTTATTTCCCTCCAATCATAATTAGTAGTAAATAAACGAATCTGTGTACTCAAACATACATATTTATTTCTATTACTCCACTTGTTAATTATTTTACCTATGTTATAGCAAAGAAATTTATCTTGAGTTATAATCCTTGAATTTGTATTCTCTTTGAATGTCCTTTGTTTAAATTCTAAATCTTTTGCATTTGATAGCAAATTTACAGGTATTAAGGGATATCGTTTAACTTTCTCTTCTATAAACTCTGACAGACTATTTTCATAAGGAGACTCCAATTGTGAAACACTTTCTGGATTATAAAAATAATATTGCTTTTTTAACTCCTTGCTACAAACATTAATTATTCTATGCCATAACACAGGATCTTCCTTATAAAGGCAATATGAAATAAAATCATTTACTATTGTTTGCTTCTTAACACCACCTAATGCATGAAAAAAAGAAGACTCATGTGGTATAGTCCTAAAATTAGCAAACTCTATTAACCCTTCAGGTGAATCTAGAGGTTTTTTAGTTAAACACGATACATTCTGTTTTTCACTTAAAGATAAACAATAAAATAAATATTGTTCTGACAGAACATTAAGATTCCTATTTAGATTTCTAAATTCATCCCAAATTTTCAAATTGTCCAAATAAAAATCTATTGCATATTTTGAATATCTTTTAATAAAATCTATATTATTTCCACCTAAAATTCCTGCATTATAACCACTCGGGGTTTCAAGTCCAACCTTCATCCAATCTGGCATGTGATTATTATTTAGAAATTTATAATCATCTATACACTCCTTGTATATGGACCAATTATATTCCAAACATTGAGCAATAAGATTCTCTTTTAATAAATATTTATTAAAAGCCTTCCATATATACACATCTCCATCTACATGTAAAAAAGGTTCATTTTGAAGACTGTATGTATATATCTTAGAATACGCCCATAACTTTGGATTCAATTTAGACATAAAGTCATTGTCATGAGTTATCTTAAATTCATATGGTAGGTCGAAAGATTGTAATAAATCTTTGCCTCGCTGATTTGTATATAATTCTACTCTTGAGTGAAATTTTTTTAGACTTATGCATGATAATGCCCAAGACATCCAATGAACTTCAGGGGACAAAAAACCTCCTTTTTGGGCATACGGATTCCCTTGCTTATCGGGATTCCAATAAGTTTGAATAATTTTCATATATAATTGATTTATACTAGTAGCTTGCAGATTTGCTACTATATTAAAATTTTATTTAGAGTTAAATATATACTCTCCCTTTATTAGGGATGTTCTAATTTCATGATCTAAAGTTGGCAAATCATATTCAGTATCAAAAAAATCTTCATAAGATATACCTTTATAACGAATTAAATAATCGGTACGTAGCCTACAACGAAAATATGAAAATCCTACTGCATTATATTTATTTCCGTGCATTATATTTTCTACCTCCTCACCATCGACTAAGAATATTCTCAAACCCTCATCAACATCAAAAGAAGATTCATTAGACACAAACTCTGCCTGCCCTTCTAATTTCCAATCATTTTTAAATGCTCTTAATGGCATTTTACGATGTTGGTACACATGAGTCATTTCATGTGCTAATACAGAGGCTATAGAACGTGATTTATAACCAGATAATTCTCTAGTTATATTTTTTTTATCATTTAAATTTACTGGACCTAACAAAATAATATGACTCAACGGCAAATAACCAGCTGACGCAGAATTAGATTTCTTTTCTTCTAATTCATCCCAAGAAGAAAATATCCTAATCTTAATATTACACATTTTAATCCCTTGATTACTCAGTAAATAATCACATTCATCTATTACTTCCTTCCAAGCTATAGTATCACTGTATTGGTTACTACTGGTATAAATAGAAACTCCCTTATATGAATATATTTTGTTTGATCCACACAAGAAATATAAGTGTAAACAATAGAATCCAACAAATATTGGAAGTATATATAAGAAGATAAATTTCAATATGTATATCACTTTCAATTTCATCTTGCTACTTAGAGAGTGACTATTTAAATAGTCACTCTCGGTTAAATATTATGAATAAAAAACATAATCTAGTCCCTTCCACACTGCGTAACCAACAGCTGCAGCTGCGACCGTTTCAACTAGCCATATTCCACCTTTTATCAAAATCGGTATTAAAGGTGCCGCACCACCATTAATTTCTCTACATTCTTCTAACGTTAATTCTCTAATGTTTGCATCCAATACAAGTTCGTTCATTGTTTTAAGTTTTTAATTAATAAATTAGTTAGTAAATAAATAAAAATATGACTTGCAAATCGGACACAAAAGTATATTTTTGTAAAATTAAAAACAATTTTATTTTTTAGTTTTTTTTTTTTTTTTAACGTTATTTAACCATTAATTCACCTAAATAATAAAGTTCCCACTCTGGTAAAAGTTCTGGGTGTGCTATTTTAATAAAATCTTTAAGGAGAATATCAGGGCGAAGCATAGCAGACTCCCAAAAATCATTACCACCAGTATCTGTAGTTCTATTTAAATGATGATAAACACGTTTGCTCTTAATCGGTTTAAAAATCATAAGTCTCTCATCTTGAGCAGCTAGAGCATCATAAGTTTTCACATCTACCCCTACCCAAATATCTGCACCTAAGAAATTTCCCATCACAGTTTCTAGGCTAAGAGACAAACTAAAATTGTCTTTATTATCTTTATAAAAATAATTCATACCAGAATTTCTAAAAAACTCTGCCATAAAAGTCTGTCCACCAGGTATATACCAAGTACCCTTATAAGGAGTTCCGCTCAAAACTGTAGGTTTATTGGTTACTTTACTAGCCATTTCTGCACATTTAATATACTCTGTTTTTATTTCATTAAATATGCTATCTGCTTTTTCTCGGCAATCAAATAGTTCTCCAAAAAATTTAATCCATTCTGCCCTACCTAGTACTGTTTTTTCAACCCATTCATAATTGTAAACCACCGGAATACCTGCTCCTTGCACTCTAAGTGCTGTTTTATCCACTCCGTTGAATCCTGTAACCATTAAAACCTCTGGACTCAATCTTAAAATCTGCTCAAAGTTCATATCATACGCACCACCCAGATTTTTTATGTTATCTTCTGCAAGTTTTTTTCTGAAATTTTCATTATAAACAAATTCAGGATCCGAACTTGCCACAATCTTATCAATCTTGCCCAACGCATCTATATAAGCCACGTGAGAACAAGAGTTCACCGCAATATTTTGTAGTGGCACTTTTACTTTTACACCATCGCTGGGCGTTTTGACACTATCGTTTTTCACCAAATAATAAGTATAAAGCACTTTACCTGCCTCCCATGGAGAGAAGATTTCAACTTTACTAAATATAGAATCTTTCTTCACTCGAAAATTCTCAGCAAACTCCTCTTTATCGGGCACTTCGACAAGCTCAGTGACCGATATTGTTCCTAACTCCTCATTTGTTGTAGTACAACCAATGAGTAATAGTGACAATAATATGTATATCGTATTTCTCATTATGTTTCATTTAATGCTACAAAAGTACAATATTTTATAAGAATTTCAATTAAAATCATTATCTTTGAAGTTATGAAAATTTTATTTATCGGTCCAGCATATCCATATAGAGGTGGCCTTGCAACATTCAACGAATGCATGGCGCGCCAATTTATACAAGAAGGAGAAGATGTAAAACTAGAAACATTTACTCTCCAATACCCTTCTTTTCTTTTCCCTGGCACTACTCAATATAGCACCGACCCTGCACCAGAAGACTTAAACATCTCACGCACAGTCAATTCTGTAAACCCATTCAATTGGATAAGTGTGGGCAAAAGAATTGCTAAAGAAAACTACGACCTAGTGCTTGTGAGATTTTGGCTACCTTTTATGGCACCTTGTTTAGGGACAATAAGCAGACTTATTCGTAAAAACAAAAATACTAAGGTGTTTGCCATTGTGGACAATATGATTCCACACGAAAGACGCATTGGCGACATCACTTTAGGTAAATATTTTGTAAACTCAGTAGATGGTTTCATCACTCTATCTCAATCGGTTTTAGACGATGTGAATAAGTTTGACAAGAAAAATAGACCAAAAATCTGCACACCACACCCTGTTTACAATATTTATGGCGAAACTAGTGAGAAGTCAGTTGCTTGTGAAAAACTTGGCATCGACCCTAAATATAAATATGTGCTTTTCTTTGGTTTTATTCGTGATTATAAGGGACTTGATATTTTGATGGAAGCGTTTAAATATTTGCCAAGCGATATAAAACTTATTGTTGCGGGTGAATTTTACAACAATTCTGAAAAGTATAAAAAACTAGAAAAAGAACTAAACTTAGAAGGCAGAATACATTGGTTTACAGAGTTTATCCCTACAAATGAGGTCGCAACATATTTTTCTGCGGCAGAAATTGTGGCGCAACCATATAAAACTGCTACTCAAAGTGGTGTAACACAAGTGGCATATCAACTAGAAAAACCTATGCTTGTGACCAATGTGGGTGGACTAGCAGAAATTGTACCTCACGGCAAAGTGGGTTATGTAACAAAAGTAGACCCTAAAGCAGTGGCTGAAGCTATTCAGGATTTTTACAACAACGACAGAACAGCTGAATTTTTGCCACATATTCGTACAGAAAAACAAAAATATAGCTGGGAGGAGTTGACTAGCAAAACACGTTTGCTAATTAGGAATTAGGACGTATTGATGAACGTCAGTGAATAATTAGGAATGAGGAATTAAGAATTTTGAAAAACACATCAAACATATTGCTTTTAATTTTCTGGTCTTTCTTGTGCTTGACATTTTTCTCGTTAGACCTTATACTCGGAAGTGTTCATATTTCACTTTCTGAGATTAGAGAGATATTTTCTGGAGCAGCAGAAGACACAGGACTTTGGCATATAATATACAATTTCCGCTTGCCAAAGGCCATCACTGCCCTACTTACTGGTGCAGCACTAGCTGTTTCTGGACTTTATATGCAAACACTCTTCCAAAACCCACTTGCAGGACCATACGTACTGGGCATTAGTTCGGGTGCAAGTTTGGGTGTAGCACTACTCTTAATGGGAGGAGCATTTCTACCTGCAGCACTTGTAGCCAATGCTTGGGCACAAGTAGGCGCTGCAATTATAGGTTCACTCCTTGTGCTACTTCTCGTACTCGGAGTTTCGAGCAAAGTAAACGACACTGTTTCGCTACTTATTGTGGGTATGATGTTTGGTAGCATCGCTGGTTCTGTAGTAAACGTACTTCAAAGCGCAAGCAACGCCGACTCACTAAAACTATTTGTGATGTGGAGTATGGGAAGTTTAAGTTCTGTTACATGGCAGTTTTTAAACGTAATGGCTCCAATTATTATCATTTGCTTAATTATTTCACTTTTCTTGCCTAAAAAACTCAATGCACTACTACTTGGCGAACGTTATGCCATGGGATTGGGTGTTTCAATTGGTGGAATCAAGATAATTGTAATAGTTTTGTGTTGTCTTTTGGCAGGCACTGCCACCGCATTTACAGGGCCTATCGCCTTCATAGGCATGGCAGTTCCTCATATTGTAAGAGGAATTTTCCGCACATCAGACCATAGAATTGTACTTCCAGCATGTATTATTGTTGGCGCGAGCCTACTTACCTTGTGCGATATTATCTCACAAATGCCTTGGACTGAATCAGTACTACCTATAAATTCTGTAAGTTCGCTTATCGGCGCACCTATTATACTTTGGGTAATATTTAAAAACAAACACCTTCACTCATAATGGAAGCAGAAGTAATATTAAACACTAGGAAGTTGGATATTGGCTACGGAAGCACTTGTATTGCCAAAAATCTTATGCTTAGCCTTTATGCAGGTGAAATGGTTTGCCTTATTGGTCCAAATGGATGCGGTAAATCTACACTTATACGCACATTAGTTGGACTTCAAGATGCCCTAGGCGGTAAAGTTGAAATAAAGAACAAGAAACTAAACAAAATTTCTCTTTCTGAAAAGTCTAAACTTATCTCTTGGGTACTTACAGACACTATGCCTACAGGTTCGCTCAAAGTGAGTGAAATTGTAGAAATGGGACGTTTCCCATATACAAACTGGTTTGGCAAGTTATCAGAAAAAGATAAAAACATTATAGACAATGCTATAAATGCTGTTCATCTTTCACACAAGAAAGATTATAGATACAATTCGCTTTCCGACGGTGAAAAACAACGCACCATGATAGCAAAAGCATTGGCACAAGACACTCCAATCATATTTTTAGACGAGCCAACATCACACTTAGATTTGCCAAACACCATAGAAATAATGCAACTACTAAGGGAACTGGCACAAAAAACAAAGAAAGCTATCCTGCTTTCTACCCACGAGCTAGAACTAACCCTACAAGTGGCAGACAAAATTTGGATGATGACCTCTGGTAAACTTAAAACAGGACTACCAGAAGATTTGATTTTAAGCGGAGATTTACAAAAAACATTTGGAACTGAGCGTTTCCGTTTCGACGAAACAACAGGTGGTTTTAGAATGAATTACCCTGCTAGTAAAGAAGTTAGCATACAAGGAAACAAAGGAGTTTCTTATTATTGGACAGAAAGAGCATTGCTTAGAAATGGGTATAAAATAACAGAGAACTCTCCACTTTGGATAAATATAAATGGTGATGGTAAATGGGTTTTACACCTAAATACGCACCACCAAGAATTTTATACAATAGAAAATCTGTTATTTACTATGAGCGAGTGGGAATCCAAATTTTTCTCTGAATAACTCAAATGCTGCTTCTGTGGCTTGCTCTATTACTTCTGCACGAGTGCCACTAAAATTGCACAACTGACTATACACATTTTCTCTATCTGCCACAGCCATCCATACTGTGCCAACAGGTTTTTCTGCACTTCCACCACCAGGACCAGCAATGCCAGATGTTGCAATTGAATAGTCGGCATCCATAAGGTTTCGCACACCCATTGCCATAGCCTCTACCACAGGTTTGCTCACCGCACCATGGTTTTGTATGTGTTCTGCAGGCACTCCAAGTGTATTTATCTTCACCTCATTGGCATAAGAAACCACCCCGCCTACATAGTAAGCAGAACTTCCTGCCACAAGTGTAATCTGATGCGCAATATTTCCACCAGTACAACTCTCCGCTGTACAAACTGTAAAATCTTTCATTAACCTTTAATTTTTCTAATTCTTTGCAACAATGTTGGGTGTGAATATTTAAAGAATACAAATGCTGGGTGAGGTTGAAGATTTGACAGTGCTTCAGAAGAAATCTTCTTAAGTGCAGAGCATAAAGCATCACCCAAACCATGTTTTGCAACAAAAGCATCAGCCTCATATTCATTTTTACGAGAAAGCACACTAGTAAGAATGCCTAAAATCAATGAAATTGGGCTATACAACATCATAAATGCAAACATTCCAAGGTGGAAAGAAGGCACACTGCCACCCATCGCCTGAGAAAGTTCTGGACTAGCAACCAAATAACCAAAAATTGCAAACATAAACAAAGAAGTCAATGCAGAAAGGCAAATAGACTTCACTATGTGTTTGTGTTTATTATGACCTATCTCATGAGAAAGCACAGCAACAATCTCTTCTGTAGTAAGTTTTTCAATTAAAGTATCAAATAGAACAATACGTTTTTTAGGACCAATACCAGTGAAATAAGCATTAGCCTTAGTGCTACGTTTTGAACTATCCATTACATAAATGTCAGTTACCTTAAAATCTACACTTTTTGCAAAATTTTCAATTGCAGTTCTAAGTTCGCCTTCCTCAAGAGGAGTTTGCTTATTAAACAAAGGAACTATCAATTGAGAATAGAACATAGACATAAATAGTGAAAAGAACATCAAGACTGCCCATGCCAATATCCAGAAATATTCAGGAATTAAATCATAAATAAGCACTATCGCACCATATAAAACTCCTGTTAAGACAGCAGAAATCAAGATTTCTTTCAGTTGGTCCAACCAGAAAGTCTTTTTTGTAGATTTATTGAAACCAAAATCTTCTTCTATTTTAAAAGTTGAATAATACGAAAAAGGGATATCAATAATACCAGAGATAACTCCCAATGCCACTAAAAATGAAATTGACAATAAAATCTCATTATTTATCACACCTCTTAGCACATCGTCGAACCAACCATAAAAGCCTATAAATAAAGCAACTAGAGAAATCACAATATTTATAGAAGCCATTACAGAAGAAAATTTATAGTTAGTTAAACTATATTTTTGCTGTTTAGCGTATTTTTCCTCATCGTAAATACCTTCCAATTCTGTAGGGATAGGTTTTCCAAACCATGTAGAGTTTAAATAAGATACTACCCTATTAAGAACAAATTCTAGCAAGATAATTGCTATGATTATCCAAAAAACGAAATTATACATATTAATTAAAATTTTAATTGTAATTTAAGGTTAAATTGGCGACCAGTTAAATAATTTGGCACCGCATATTGAATATTATAAATGTCTGTAACCCAATAATATGAGTTTACGTTGTTGAATCCAAACAAGTTTAGCACTTCAAATGCTATTAAGATTTCTCTAAATGGTTTAAAGAAACCACGTCCCATCCATGCATCTTTACCTTTTTCAAATTTTCGAGAAAGACCAATATCCACCCTTCTATAGTCTGGCATTCTGGCACTTGAGGCAATATATTTAGAACTACGTGGAGGTCCTGTTGGCAAACCTTGTGCCCAGTTGAACAACACATGAATTCTATATTGAGGAATACCCGGAATATAGTCTTGGAAGAAAAGCGACACATTATAAAGTTGGTCTGTAGGTCTTGGAATATAACCATGACCATCTCCATCTATATCTTCCATAGTTCTAATAAGTGAAAAACTCACCCATGAGTCCACTCCTGGCACAACTTCACCAAAGAGTTTCACATCAAAACCTGCAGCATAACCATGAGCACAGTTTTTACCCATATAGTTAATACTCACATTATCAAGAGTATATGGGATAATATTATTTAAGTGCTTATAAAAGACCTCTGCAGTAAGTTTAAAAGGTCTATTCCAAACCCTATAATAATAGTCCATACCAGCAATAAACTGCAATGAACTTTGAGAACGAATTTCCCTATTTAAATAATTTGTGTGATAACCACCAATAGTTACTGTGTCTTTTATTTCCTTGTATGTTGGCGATTGATAATAAAGACCTGTTGCAAATCTAAATCTTATATCTGGCTTAATATCAGGAAAATATGCAATCACAACACGAGGACTAACGGTTAACTCATTGTTGAATGTCCAATAATTTAGTCGCACACCACCAGTAAAAGATAGCATTCCACCTTTATTTAAATGCCAACGATAAGTATCTTGCACATAGGCACGTATCTTAGACTCTGAAAGATGGTTTTGAGATGTAATTTTATAATACAAATTGACATCTGGCGAATACGGAATAGAATATCCAGAAGAGTCACGCATTTCCCATTCGTTTACACTCTCGTTCACTTTCTCATAAACATATTCAACACCCCACTTAAGGTCGTTGTTTTTATTGAAAGAATAAACACCATCATGTGCTACCTTTGCCACCACACTCGACATAGTATTTCTGGCATGCTCATAGTAGTTGCCCACACCTGTTTGTTGAGAATTGCTTCCGTCCATAGAGGCCACTTTATTTAGCCAATACTCGCCTTCAATATCATAACTCACCCTCTCATCTGCATAAAAAGAAGATACTGTTAGTCCAAGATTTAGTTTGTCATTTACTTGATACTTGGCCGATAACGCACCAAAGAATGTTCTAAACACGTCTTTTTCTTGACCATCAAAATAGATAGTGAAGTTTTGAATATCATTTAGCGAACCAAAAGTTGTGGAACGAGTTTCTGGGATGAAATTGTAAGTATTTTGTGAAATATTACCCAAAAACGAAAGTTCTACCTTTTCGTGAGGTTTGTAGGTAATGTATGTTTGGTAGTCAAAGAAATTTGGGTTGTATTCCGCCTTTGTTTGCAAAGTACCCAAAATAAACGACGAGTTTTTGTATCTAAAACCATGCATTTGAGAATATTTCTCGTTTGAGCTACCCACATACGCTGTTGCCCCTGTGAAACTAGCACCTACTCCTGCCTCAAATCTATAAGGTTTTCTATATTCGATATTAAGTACAGAAGATAGTTTATCGCCATGCAGAGCATCAAAACCACCTGCTGAAAAATCTACAGCCCCTGTCATGTCTGGGTTGACAAAACTAAGTCCCTCTTGCTCACCATTTCTCACCAAATATGGTCTATATACCTCAATACCATTTACATACACACTATTTTCGTCGTAACTTCCACCACGAACAGAATATTGAGAAGAAAGTTCGTTATTTGAACTCACCCCTTGAAATGTTTTTATCAGCGACTCAATACCACCACCTGTCGCCTGTGGCAAAACAGAAAGGTTTGTTAAATCTACAGTTTGCGCAGTGGTATATTGAAGTTTTTCACCATGCACCAAAATATCGCTTAGACCTTGTGTTTCTTCTTTTAAAACTACGTTTACAAATCGTTGTGGTGCATTATAAAACTTAATAAACAATTTTTCTTTTAAGTACCCTAAGTGACTGAAAAAGAGTGTTATTGTATCTTGTTGTGTCGTTAAAGAAAACTTTCCGTCAGCATCTGTTACAGCAAATGTCTTATTATCAGCAGTATAAACATCTACGTACGGCATTAGTTCACCAAGTTCTGTACGCACAAAACCTGTAACTTCTTTCTCGCCAACTGCCCACACTGGTAAACTAACGAAAACAAATAATATGATGAGTAACTTTTTCAATATAGATAAAACGAAAAAAACTAACCTATTATTTTAAATTTCACAAACTTTAATATCATAAGTTTCACGCCTTGCGACTTGAAATGTACCTTCATCTGACGTCCAGAAGGAGCATCAATCAGTTCCATCACCTCACCCACTCCGAAGTGACTATGCTCTATAATATCACCTACTTTCACCTTGCTGGCATCGTCTGAAGCCATTGCTCCTATACCCACACTAGGTTTTACCAATTTGTGTAGAGCAGGATTTGGATTTGAAACCACAGGTTTTGGATTGTATGTAGATGAAATATGAGTTGGCGCTGTTCTATTTCTTTCAATAAAAGAATTGCCCATTTCTAAGTATTGATCATCAATCTCAGAAATAAATCTACTTCTTTGTGGGAAAATCATTTTACCAAATCTCAATCTGCTTTTGGTATAAAGAATAAAACAACGTTTTGCAGCACGAGTTATAGCCACGTACATAAGTCTTCTCTCTTCCTCGATTTCATCATCCGCCACACATTTTGGAGAAGGGAAAAGTTCTTCTTCTGCACCCACTATAAACACATAATCAAATTCCAAACCTTTTGAAGCGTGCACAGTCATAATAGAGACCTTTTCTGCATTTACATCCTCTTCGGTATCTGCATCTGTTTGAAGTGCTGCATCAGTAAGGAAACTTGAAAGTGTAGGAATTTCATCATTATTTTCCTTTTCCTCAACATACATTGTAATGTTGTTTACCAACTCCTCAATATTTTCCTTTGCATCTTCATCTTCTTGAGTATCAGCAGAATAATAAGCAATCAAACCACTAAATTCTAGTATTTTTTTTGTTAAATCTACTAGATTTAGTTCATACATATCCGCTCTCAACCTTCTTATTCCATCTGTAAATGCAATTAGGCGTTTGCCCGCAGCTGCTTTTATCTCTGTACCTTCTAAATCGTCGGTAACATCTAGCAATGGTACCCCTCTTTCTATTGCTGCCGCGCGCAATCTCTCCAATGTTGTATCACCAATACCTCTACTTGGAGTTTTAATTGCACGTAAAAACGACTCATCGTCGCATGGGTTTACCACAAGTCGCAAATATGCCAATATATCTTTTACAGACTTACGTTGGTAGAAAGAAAGCGAACCATAAATTGCGTATGGAATTCTAGCTTTTCTAAGTTTGTCTTCTATCACGCGAGACTGCGAATTGGTCCTATATAGCACTGCAAAATTGTTGAAAGACACATTTTCATCTCTACTAATTCTATTTATCTGTCTCACAACCACATCAGCCTCATCTGTTTCAGACTCAGGGTTGTACACCTTTATTAAGTGTCCACTTCCATTGTCAGAATATAGAGTTTTTGGTATTCGTCTGCTATTCTTATCAATTAAAGAGTTTGCAGCCATAACAATATTCTCAGTAGAACGATAATTTTTCTCTAGTTTAAATAATTTTGCCTCAGGATAATTGTTTTGAAACTGAAGAATATTTGATATATCTGCTCCTCTAAATGAATAAATACTTTGAGAATCATCTCCCACTACGCAAACTCTATGATGTTTTTCTGCCAAAAGTTTAATAATTTTATACTGAGCCAAATTGGTATCTTGATACTCATCTATAAGAATAAACTTAAACCTTTCTTGATATTTTTCTAATACTTCTGGATGTTCAACAAAGAGTTTGTAAATAAGAAGTAACATATCGTCAAAGTCGATAGCATTTGCCACCTTACATCTTTCCACATATTCCTTAAAAATTTCTTTTACCTTTGGAATTCTGTGAAGTACATCGTATGTTACGCCTTCTTTATCTGTGTATCTATCTGGAGTGATTAACCTATTTTTTGCAGAAGAAATTCTGCCAGACACCACATTTGCGGTGTAAAGTTTATCATCTAGACCCATTTGTTTTACGATACTTTTAATAAGACTCTTTGAGTCTGTGGTATCATAAACTGTAAAATCGCGAGTTAAGCCTAAAAACTCGTGCTCGTCTCTTAAGATTCTAGAAAACTGTGAGTGAAATGTTCCCATAGCCACATATCTTGCCAAACGTGGGTCTACCATATCTGTGATACGAGATTTCATCTCACGAGCAGCCTTATTAGTAAATGTAAGAACAAGAATAGAGTTTGGGGCATAACCCTCACGAAGTAGCTGTGCCACTTTATAGGTAAGTACACGTGTTTTACCAGAACCTGCTCCCGCAATAATAAGAGAAGGTCCATCGTTGTACATTACCGCATTGTATTGACTTTCGTTTAGGGTATTCATAAATTTATTATTATTGACAAAAAAAACCGAGATTTTAACCTCGGTTTTTTATTTTGTTTATATTTCCGATTAATAGAAATTGATACGGTTGTCGTCTACTTCTGTTTGATTTTTAAGAGATTCAAAAATCATCATTTGATAAGGAGTACGAGAAGATAGATTTCTAATTTCGTAATCAATATCAATTGTTCCTGCTTCAGGAGCATTGTTTAATTTTAATGCAAACACACCAGCGTTACCAGCAACAAATTTGATATCGTTGCTTGTGATTAGACTTGGAATAGCACCTGCTACTTTTGGTTCTCTACCAATACCTGGGATGAATGCGCTATTCATAGAAGCATTGTCTGCTGTTCTTACTTCACCTAAATCTGAAATGTATTTAGAATCACCAAGTTTTGCTTGTAAATCAGCGATGATTTTTTCTGCTTTTTTAGCATTCATAACTGCCAATTTCACATCAGATTTCACGCTTTCCAATGATTTTTCACCCTTAGGAGCAACTTCAGACAACATTACAACAACAAATCTATCGCCACATTCATAAACTTGGTCAGATACAGCACCTTTTTTGTTTTGGAATGCCCAACGAACAATTTGACGTGAGTCTTTTAAGTCTGATACTGCAATGTCGGTATCTTTAATTTGGATAGTACGTAAGAATAAACCTTCTTCTGCTTTTGCACTATCAACAAATGCTTTAGAATCTGAGTTTTTAGCGATATATTGGCTAGCTTCGTTGTAAATAATACCGTATGTTTGAGAGCTAGCTTCTACTTTACGAGAAACTACGCAAAGTTTTACTTTTTGAACTGGTTTTGTAGCTTCAGTGATTTCTACGATTTGAATCATTCCAGAGAATGGGAATGAGAATACTTTGTTCACTTTACCTTTGAAGCAAGCTTTGCTGAATTCTACGTCGAAGTCACCTTCTGTCATCCAACCAAGTTCACCACCGTTTTGAGAAGTACCAGCTAGAGAATTTTCTTTAGCAAGTTTAGCAAAGTCTGCACCAGATTTTAGAGCTGCCATTACGCTATCTGCTTTAGCTTGGTTTTGAACTAGAATATGACGTACTTTGATAGAGTCTGGAGCAACAATACCTGTTTCTACGATACGAGCCATTTTGTATGTTTCACCATATAGTCTAGGACCAATAAAGTCTCCTGCTCTTCCAGAGAAGGCAAAATCACTAAAGTCTTTGTCTATATTGTTTTTGCTTACAGCAATATCTTTGTATGGTTCGTCTGAGTTTTGGTTACATACACCAATAAAATCTTTTGCTGTTGCAAATTCTTCTTTCAGACCATCAATCCAAGTTTTAACATTTTCAAAGTCGCTTGCAGATGCTACAACTGGGAATGTTAGATAGTTGATAGTGCGAACTTCTTCTGCGTTGTTGTAAAGATTGATATTTTCTTTGTAATATGCTTTGATTTCGCTATCAGATACAGAAACTGAAGAATCTGCTACTGTATAGTAAGGAACAGACACGTAACTTACATTTGCTACTTTTTTAGCTTCAAATGCTGCTGTAGCATCTAAATTTGAATAGTTGAAAGAAGAAGTTACTAATACATTGTATTTATCTTCCAACATTTGTAGTCTTACATTGCGTTTGATAAATGACCAATATTTAGCAAGGTCACCATTTGGTTCTTGGTCTATTGCAGATAACAAATCGTAAAGGATTGCTTTGTCGTAACCACCTTTTTCTGCATTGTAGAACATACGAAGTTGACTCATCATTGGATGAGGCACGTCACCTGTCAATTGTTTGGTAATTTCGTCGTCTGAAACTACAATACCAAGTTCTTCACATTGAGAACCAATAATTTGTTCGTGTAGCATTGTATTCCAAACAGAATTTTGCACTTGACGTGTAGTATTTTCATCTAAACTACTTTGACCCATTTCTATTTGATAGAATGTGGTCATCTCGTCGATACGTGCTTCATATTCTTGAATGCTAATTTCATTTCCTTCTACAGATGCTACTGTAGTACGGCTTTCACCAAATACCGTTTGAAAATCAATACCTCCTAAAATAAATGCTAATAAAGAGCCGCCTATCACAACACTTAAAAGCACGCCTCTTTTTCTGATGTTTTCTAATGTAGCCATTTTGCTATGTTTATTTTAAAAATTTAGATTGCGAAGATAAGAATTTTTTTAAACAATAACCACTTTTTTTATGAGATTTTTATTCTGTCTCCTCATCTTCGTCTAAAGGAATTATTCCTTGTGGTTTTAACACTCTATACTTGGTAAGTCTTTGGTTTGATTCCATTCCTACACCAGTAATAATCTTGTCTTCTTGAGTTATTTTTACAAATTTGTCTGTAAATATTCTATCTTCTTTTTGATGAACGTATAATATTTCAGACTCAAACCTCTCTCCTTCCACATTTACAGCATATACAGAATCTGAAAGAACCCATTCTTCTAGTTCTGTGTAGTACACTGCTCTTTTTGCATCAACTTCTGAATGAATCTCTAAGTTTTCATCAAACTGCTCTAAATGAAGACCTTGTGGGAATTCCCACATTGGTTTCGCTTTTTTATCATACACCAACCATTCTGGTGTATTTACTCTAAAACGTGTAATACCTGAGTCTGACACCAATGTAGTTACATTGTACGACTTCATTACAGCAGCAGAGTCTCTTTCTGTTTCTAAAGTAGCTGTATTTTCTACTGAAGGAGAACAAGATTGTAAAACAAGTATAACGATTGCCGATATGGCAACCGTTATACCCAAACTTATATTTCTATATAGTGTTTTCAATTTTAGTCGCGGCAACGAACAGTTTCATTAATAATTCCGCCTACTTTGAAGTCTGCACCTGGTGCTAATTCTGGTTTAAAGAATACTTCTTCTTTTGAAGGATAGAATTTGCGATAAGAGTTAATTAAAGTATTAGCTTTTTCAGCCAATTCTGGTTCTAAAGATTTAGCTGTTTGTAGTTTATCTACTGCTGCCCAGAATTTTGTTTTATTTAAAATTGGATCTTCTGGATATGGATCTACAGTAGCATAGATAGTAGCTAACAACATATAAGGTTCACCTTGTTTAGAGTTGAATGAAAGCGCTTGAAGTGCAGCAGATTTAGCCTCACCATAGCGTTTGCTTTGATAAAGAGCATTTGCTTTTTCAATTGCGTATGTATATTTTAGAGAATCTACTTGTTCTAGTTCGATTGCTTCGTTGTAGAATTTCACTGCATTAGCAAATTCTTCTTTTTTGAATGCTTGACGAGCGCAACCAACAGCAGTTTTAGCAACTGGGTTTAAAGCGTGTGCATATCTTGAAGCTGTGAAGTAGATTTCAGATTCTTTACAATCTGCTTTGTCGAAAATATTGATAATTTTTTCTAGTTCAGCATCGTTTAGTTTATTTTCTTCTACTTTAGCTGTGAATACACCTTCCAATGTAGAGCAATCTGCAGCACCTGAGTTGATAAATAAAGCATTTAAGTTGTTTCTTGTAATAGTATATGCTTCTTTATATTTGTCTGCTTTTGCAATACGTGCGTCAACCATATCACCTAGTTCTAAATAAGCATTGATAAAGCTTTCGCTATATTTAGCTTTGTCTGATTGATAACGTACTTCTAGAAGTTCAAAATATTTTTGAATAACATCGCTATCAGCGTTTGATTTGCCATGGTTTACAGCTTGTTCCAACCATGGTAGAGCCATTGTTAAATAGTCTTTTTCTGGAGAATAAGCAATATAATCCATTGCTTGACGACCACGAATCCATGCTTCTGGATATTTTTTATCGTTACCGAAGTATTTAACACGTTGGTCATAACATTTCATTAAATCTTGAAACCAAACTGCTTTTTTTGCAGGATCTGTTTCTTTAGCCATTTTATAAGAAATCAAATATGCACCTTGGCTGTATAGGGTACGACCTGCAGCGATAGGACATTCTTCATAAACCACTTTCCAGCTATCATAAGCTAAATCATAGTTTTTAATTTTGTAGTAATTGGTGTAAAGACTTAAGTTTTCTAAACAACGAATACTGTCTTCGCCAGTACCAAACTTGCTTCCATCTTCGATACCTTTAACAGCAAAAGATGGTAACGCCACCATTGTAGCAATTGCTAATAATAATGCTTTAATCTTCATAATACTATATATTTAAGTTATTTTCTTGTCTTTAGACGCATTAATTGAATCTACGTTTAACGAACCAACGTTCATTTAGCGAAACTCCTATACCTATTTTTCCGTATTGTTCCACTAAACCAATATTTTTCATACTTCCTTGTTGTCCGTATTCAAGGTGCAGATTGAGTGTTGTCTTTGTATTTGGAAGTGGGAAACCTATACCGCATGTTATAGCCCATTTGTTATAATCACTTCCATTTACTTTTGCATAAGAATTTGAATAATTTGCACCAAGTCTAAATCTCATTGTTTCTGCATAAGACTTAGAGATTGGGTTGTGTACGTATTCACATCCTAATGCATATACAAATCTATCTGTAAATACGTTATCTTGTGAATAATATTTCACTTGTGAAAGTTGCATCCATGTAACATCTGCACCTATAAGCAATCTATTATTCCATAAATATGAAACACCTGCACCTGCAGTTTGAGGATATTCAAACTCGTATGAGGTATTGTCAGAGTCGTCTTTATTTGTCACAGAATGTATTTCTGTGGTATTTTTCATAGGCAATTTCATAGAATATGTACCGCCTATTACCAACTGGTCGTCTTCGCCGATTGGTTGATGATATTGGAAACCAAAATCACATTGCCATGCATTTACATAGATAGCATTTTGGTAAATCGTTGGTTTAAACAAAGATTCTCCAGGGAATGTAACTTCTCTGTAGTGGAAAATATTGCCAAACAGATATCTACCATTTACACCGATTGCTACTCTATCACATATATCAAAAGATAGACCTAAATATACTTGTGTGATACCACCTTTACCATAGAAATATTGTGATACAGTAATAGAATCTTCATAACCGTATGAAGGCTGAGCATCTGTAAATTTGTATTCGTATCCTACTATTGTTAAAGGATTTACACCAAAACTTACTGCTGCCCATTCAGCTAGTGGCATTTGAAATGACACATAGTCTATATTTCCTGCAAATTGTGTATTTCTACCTAAATTTGTTTTTGCACCATCTATTACACCAGATAGTCCTAAGTCCATCATAAATGTCAAGCTATCGATAGAGGTGTATGATGCTGGGTTTGAAGGATTTATAACTCTATTAGTTCTCATTCCATAGCCTACTCCACCCATAGATAGCAAAGCACCAGATACAGAATTTTGGAATTCACCATATCCATATCTAGAAAAAGGAGAAGCAGTTCCACCTGCTATAGCGGCAGAAACTGTTAGAATTATACCTAAAACTAAAGATGCTAGTCTCTTAATATACATTTATTATATCTTAAAATTTCGTTCAAACCTATCAACAATAGATTTGAAACTACAAAGATGCTACTTTTTAATGTTTTTTCAAAGAAAAAAACGTCTCCACCCGTTAAAAAAACTGAAAGATTTGAATTTTTCTTCTTAATTTCTGAAATATAACCCTCTATTTCAAATTCTATACCACGCATCACGCCTGCCATCATTGCAGAAGTTGTATCATTTCCAAGAAGTCTTTTCTCCTCTCTTGCTTCTAAAAGCGGAAGTTTATTGGTATAGTGATTCATGGCTTTCAAACGCATATTCACACCTGGTGCTATATTGCCACCTTCGTATTCGTTTGACGAGTTTACAAAATCATAAGTAATCGCAGTGCCCATGTCTATCACCAATAAAGGTGTATTTGGACATATCATATTTGCTCCTACTGCAGCTGCTATTCTATCTAAACCAAGTGTATGAGGTGTCGAATAGTTGTTTTTAATTGGCAGTTTGGTTGATGAATCTAATTTAATGTAAAATGAAAAATTAGACTTTAGGTGCTGTTTTATCTCTTCAGACACTGCCACCACTGAGCAAAGTAAAACATTTTCAATCAAGTACTTAGCCTTAATTTCATCTATTACTCGTTCGCTATAAGCATCCCAAGTAAAAAACTCTACAATCTCATTAGTTTCAGAAAAAACTGCTGCTTTTATCTTAGTATTTCCAAAATCTAATACTAAATTCATTGTTTTCTAATTTTTTCTTCCCAAAATACCCAAAACATAAAGATAACAAAATAAAATACATATTTTGATAGTTCATGTAGCATATCGAAACTGTTTGGAAAACTTTCAAACAATGCTATTAAGGCAGATATTCTTATCACATTTAATACCCAAATTAGTAATATTCCCAATGGTATAAACCATAGTTTGTGTTTTTCAGTACCTGGGTAAAATGCTATAATACAGAAGAATACAAACATTTGTTTAAGTCCAGAGCAACTCCACACAATCTTCACTATAGACGAGATTTCTTTTACATACACAGAGTTTTTGAACATCACAATATCCATATTGAACACATCGTGCAACAACCAATAAACTTGTGAAGACAAAAATCCTACTGCATTATTGAACAAAAATGAAAGGTCGAAATTTCTCCATAAGAAGATTTGTGGCAAACCACGCAAATCTCTACCTTCTATGAAACTATATTTCCATAAAAAGTGAGAAGCCAATAGGATAACAACAAAATATGCGACTCCTTTTAAGTATGAATATTTCTTTAATAGGTCTTTAATTTTTTCCATGTATTATATCACAACTTTAGAAAATGGAACTGAATCTATGGTATCAAATATACCATCTTTATATTTAAACAATGCTGTAATAGCAATCATTGCAGCGTTGTCTGTAGTATACGAAAATTTAGGTAAGAAAATTTCCCAACCATAACGTTTTGAATAGTCTTGAAAAGCATTCCTAAGGCCACTATTTGCAGAAACTCCACCTGCAACCGCCACTCTTTTTATTTTATAGTCGTCTGCTGCTTTTTTAAGTTTATTCATCAAGACTTCTATCACAGTTTTTTGAATAGATGCACACAAATCTGCTTTTCTTTCTTCTACAAAATTAGGATTATTTTTCAATTCATCACGCAAAAAATACATAAATGATGTCTTAAGCCCACTGAAACTATAATCATAACCCGGAATTTGTGGTTTTGAGAAAGTAAATGCATCTGGATTGCCTTCTTTGGCAAGTTTGTCTACAAAAGGTCCTCCTGGATATGGACCACCTAGAAGTTTGGCACATTTATCAAATGCCTCGCCTGCTGCATCGTCTATTGTTTGACCTAAAATGGTCATTTTATCGTATGCTTCAACAAGGATAATTTGTGAATTTCCACCAGAAACTAGCAAACAAAGGAAAGGAAACTCTGGAATGTTTGCTTCTTCGCCTTCTTCTTTTATAAAATGAGCCAAAACGTGTCCTTGTAAGTGATTTACTTCTATCATTGGCACATTTAGCGCAGTAGAAAAACCTTTTGCAAATGAAGTTCCTACTAAAAGAGAACCTATAAGACCTGGTCCACGAGTATAGGCAATGGCTGAAATATCTTCTTTTGCAATGCCTGCACGACGTATTGCTTCATGAATAGTAGGAATGATATTTTGTTGATGGGCGCGCGAAGCCAACTCTGGCACTACCCCACCGTATGCACTATGTACAGCCTGTGAAGAAATAACATTTGAAAGTAAATAACCGTCGCGAATTATAGCTGCAGAGGTATCGTCACACGAAGATTCTATGCCTAAAATCACAACATCTTTATTTTTTATTGTTTGCTCTTTCATAAATGCTATTTTTTTTGTATTTTTGTTCGTTAATACAATAATGTGTAGTAGCGATACTAACACTAACGTAACAAGGCACAAAGTTATTAAAAATTTCGTTAAAATATTAGTTTTCTTATCAGTATTTATTTTTTGCTTGTTCATTAGTATTCCTTTGGTGATTACAAACAAGTATGTACAGAAAACACTTATTGATAAAGTTACCACAGAACTCTCTGCTCAATCGAAAGGAGAAGTAGCTGTGGAGGGGATTAATTTTTCATTTTTTTCCGGACTAATATTGGAGGATGTATCGCTTAAAGACCCTAATGGCAACCTTGTAGCAAGCATGGATGAGTTTCATCTTGATGTGAGATGGAGAAAACTTTTCCGCAAAAAAGTACAAATCGAGCATATTATTTTAAACAAACCTATAATTCACCTTACTACAAACGACAAAGGTGAAACAAATCTTCAATTTCTTATTGATATTTTCCCTAAAGCGGAATTCAACCTACAATTTCCTGATATTTTAGTAGAATTGAAATCACTTCAAATAAACGAAGGGGAATTTTGGTTTGACAATGTTGATAAGAAAAAAATTGAAGGTTTCGACCCTAATCACCTAAAGATTTCAGAGTTAAACACTCATATTGCAGTAAATTATGCCACAAAAGATAGTCTTCAGGCACAATTGATTCACTTTTCTGCAAAAGAAAGCAATGGTCTGAATATAGACGACATCAATTTCAACTTTGGTATTGGCAAACACCAAACTTATATAAAACCATTTAAACTAAAACTACCAAATTCTAGTGTTTTAGTTGATGAATTGTCTCTTTCATACGACAGTCTTGCTCAAGTTTTTGATAAAAATTTGCTTCAAAAACGTGTAAAAATCACTTTCAACCTAAACAAAGCTGAGATTTACGGCAAAGATTTAAAGGGTCTTGTGCCTCAACTTAAAAACTTCGACCAACCATTTAGAGCCAACGGCAAAGTAAGTTTCTACAATAATAATATAAAACTACATGGGTTCAAGGCTGAGTATAGAAATAATACCACGATAAAACTCAATGCAGAGATTAATGGTATCAACAAAGCTGAAGACACATATATTTACACAAATATTCAACAAATAAGTAGTAAAACACAAGATTTAGAGGAACTAATTTCTGATATTACCCAAAAACCTTTTGTGCTTCCACAAGAAGTAAGAAACCTAGGTCAGTTTAAGTTTACTGGTAATATCGTAGGATTTTTCTCTGATATTGTGGCATTGGGTTCCCTAAAAACTGATGCTGGAAAAATTAATACAGACTTAAAAATAAACTACAATACTAAAACAAACGACTGGAAGTTCAACGGAAATATTGCCACTGAAGATGTCAACTTAAGTAAAATATTAAATAAATCTACCGATTTTAATGATATTCACTTAGACGTGGTTTTCAATGGTCAGAAATTGGCAAACACCCCACTTTCTGGACATGTTCATGGTGTGATTTCTTCATTTGATTACAAACAATATGAATTTGACAATATTATCCTAGATAGCAAGTTTAGCGAAGAGTTTCTTAATGCAGAGATTAAGTATAAAGACCCAAGCAATGGTAATATCGAAATCCTTGTTGATGCAGAAAAATCTAAGGACAATACTTATACTATGAATCTAAACGGCAAGATTGACACTCTTTGTCTTGCTGCTATGAGACTTATCGACGTATTCCCTACCTTTAAATTTTCAACAAATATTCAGAGCCAATTAAAATTACAAGATATAAACGACATAGAAGGTTATTTTTCTCTTGACTCTATTAGTTTGTACAATGAAAATATAAAGATGAATCCTGAAAATATTATTCTATTTGCAGAAAATACAGAAGACGGCAAAAGAATAATGCTAGATTCAGACTTTGCAACAATGGAATTGGAGGGCGAACTGGACTTCTATACCCTTGTAAACAATATTAAATATATAGTAAGTAAAGAATTAACTAATATTCCTGCACTGAAAACTGAGAAAAAAGAATTTGGAAACAACTTCAATATTCACGCAGACATTATGCCTTTGAGTGAGTATAGTTACTTCTTTGCCCAAAATATGAGTATAGACGACACCACACATATCAACGCATTCTTAGACGACGAAACAGATAAAATTGAGTTAAATGTATATTCAAACCACATCGACTTGGGCAATGCAAGCGTTGATAGTTTGAATATTCACCTTCACAACTTCACAGAAAGAATAAACTTAAACGTGGGTGCTATCTCACAAAACTGGATTGATACCACAGAAATAAATATAAACACAAATATTGGCGACAATAATGTAAACCTAAGTTTCTTGTGGGAAAATAGTGTTGAAAAAGAAATTTCTGGTGAAATTAAAACCAAGATAAACTTCAACGAAGTAAAAGATGGCCAAAACATAAACTTAGACTGCCATTTACTTCCAAGTACTATGATACTTGCCGACTCTCTTTGGAATGTGAGAGAGGGCAATATCCACTTCAACGACAATCTGCTTAAGGTGGACAGCGTAAGATTTGATGGTCCAAACCAACACTTAAGAATAGACGGTATTTCGAGCAAAGATAGAGAAGCAGACATTATCCACGTTTCTCTAAAGAGAATAGACTTGAAATACTTGAGTGAAGTACTTTATATGCCTGATATTAAACTACTTGGCATTGTGAGTGGCGATGTATTGGCAGGAAATGTGCTTAAAAAACCTATTTTAAATGCCAAGGTAAGTTGTAAACAATTTGGTTTAAACGATTTCCCACTGGGCGATGTAATTGAGGCTACTGCCAAATACAACCACGAAGCAGAACAAATTGACCTACATGGATTGGTAGAAAATGCAAGAAAAGACACTTCTGAAGTAAATGGTTTTGTTTCTATTGTGAGAAACGAAATGCTTCTCGACATAGATATAAACGAGCTTCAACTTGGATTTATAAAACCATACTTAAGTTCATTTGCAAATGACCTTAGAGCTACTGTAAGTGGTAAATTGTATGTAGGAGGTCCGTTTGATGCTATTGAAATTTGGGGAGATGCGTATGCAAAAGACGCAATGTTGTCTATAGATTTCCTTAAATCTGAATTCTATTTTGAAGACTCTGTAAAAATCTTGAAAGACGCATTTATTCTAAAAGATATAGAACTTAAAGATAGATACGGCAACATTGGTAAGGTAGATGGTCTTATCAAACATCACTTATTTAGAGATTTTGATTACAAGATAAACATAGATGTAAATAATATATTGGCATTTAACACTACAGAGACAGATAGTCCAGACTTTTATGGTAAATTGTTTGCCACAGGCAATGCTATAATCAATGGTGATATGAACTCTGTAAATATAGATGTGATGGCAAAACCAGAGAAAAATAGTTATTTCGCCATACCTATCGACAGTTATTCATCTGCCACAGACAACCAATTTATCACATATATCACTCCAAAAGAAAAAACGAGTGCTCATGAGATAAGAAAAAAGAAAAGAAGAAAAAGAATAATAGAAACTGTTACTCCAAAACTTAGTGTAAAACTCAACGTTGAGGCTACACCAGACTTGGAGGCACAAATAATCATGGATAGTCACACTAGCGACGACGTTATTAAGGCTAGGGGCAACGGAAACCTTCAAATAGAAATTGACAACAACATAAATGTAAAAATTTATGGCAACTACAATATTACAGAAGGTGAATACAACTTCTCTCTTCAAGGGGCATTGCGTAAGAGATTTGAGGTAGGTACAGAAAGTAGTATTTCATTTGACGGCGACCCTATGACAAACTGTAATATGGATATTAATGCTAAATATCAAACTACAGCATCGTTGTCGGACCTTTTGGAAAGTAGTGTTACTTCATACCTAAATAGTAATATTGTAAAAGTAGATTGTATTGCAAATATTACTGGCCCACTACTTCAACCTGTAGTGAAGTTTGACATTCAACTTCCTACAGCAGAAGAAGAAGTGCAACGTTTGGTGAAAGCTGCCATCAATACAGAAGATATGATGAGTCAACAAATGGTATTCCTACTTCTTACAGGTAGATTCTATAACCCATCTGTAACACAAAGTACATCGTCATACTCTAATCAATTGGCTTCAACAGCAGCATCGTTTGCCGCAGCCACTATTTCTAGTCAGATAAACTATTGGTTGAGTCAAATTAGTAATAATATAAACCTAGGTCTAAACTATGTAGACAACTCAGACACAGACTTAGACAACAGACAATTTGCAGTAAATATTTCTACTAATTTCTTAGACAATAGATTGATATTAAATGGTAATGTAGGTTATAGAAGTCAATATGGCAACGAAGACTTTATTGGAGACTTCGACTTACAATATAAACTTATTAAATCTGGTCGTTTGCGTCTAAAAGCATACAATAAAACAAATGACAGACTTTACTCTACTGCACTTTATACTCAAGGTTTGGGTATAATGTATCGTGAAGATTTTGATACATGGGAAAATCTTGGTAAATATTATAAAGAGATGTTCCGCAAGAAAACACCTGAAGAAAAAGAGAAAGAAAAGAAAGAAAAAGAAGAAGAAAAGATTAGAAAAGAAAAAGAACGCGAAAATAAGAGAATCTTAAAAGAAGATAGAAAGCGCAGACACGAAGAATATGTTGCCAAGGAAAAGGCAGAAAAAGAACGCTTAAAACAGGAGAAAAAACTCAAAAAAGAGGAAGAAAAACGCCGTAAAGAAGAAGAAAAGCGTCTTAAAAAAGAACAAAAAGCACAAAAATAATAATATATGACATTTAAAGATTTAGGACTTAAGGAGAGTATTTTAGAAAGTATAAGTAAATTGGGATTTGAGACTCCATCTCCTATTCAAGAGCAAGTAATACCTTATTTATTAAACAACGAATCAGACATCGTAGGGCTTGCCCAAACAGGTACAGGTAAAACTGCAGCTTTTGGTCTTCCACTAATACACCTAGCAGAGGCAAAAGATAAATTTATTCAAGGTTTAGTTCTTGCACCTACTCGCGAACTTTGCGTGCAAATAGCCACAGAACTAAAACGCTACAGCACTATGCTAGAAGAGATACGCATTGTGGCTGTGTATGGAGGGGAAGATATAAGAAAACAACTTAAAGAATTGGACCGCACACCACATATATTGGTAGCCACTCCTGGTCGTCTTATCGACTTAAAAGAAAGAGGCAAAGTTGATCTTTCTAAACTAAAATATCTAGTTTTAGACGAGGCAGACGAGATGCTAAATATGGGATTTCTTGATGATATAACCAATATTCTTTCATCTACTCCAGAAGACAGACGCACCCTACTCTTCTCTGCAACCATGCCAAAAGAAATAGCAAATATTGCTAAACGCTACATGAAGGAACCTATAGAAATTTCTGTAGGTCAACGAGGTGAGGCTGCAAAAAATGTGGAGCACTACTATGTGTTAACAAAAAGTACACATAGATACGATGTACTTAAACGTATATTAGACTACAATCCAGATATTTATGGTATAGTTTTTTGTAGAACACGTCAAGAAACCAAAGATGTGGCAGAAAAACTTATGATAGACGGATATAATGCTGATGCCCTTCACGGCGACCTTTCTCAAGTGCAACGTGATGCGGTGATGAACAAATTTAGAATTAAACACCTACAAATTTTGGTAGCAACAGACGTAGCTGCTCGTGGTCTAGACGTAAACGACCTAAGCCATGTGGTACACTATGTGCTTCCAGACGACAAAGAAACCTATACACACCGTAGTGGTAGAACTGGTCGTATCAACAAATCTGGTGTTTCAATTGCTATTGTTACTCCAAGAGAAAAAATGTCTATCAAATCTATTGAAAAAGAAATCAAAAGAACATTTTCTCAAATGGAAATCCCTACCGGCATGGCAGTCTGCCAACGCCAACTTATGTATATGGTAGAAAAAATGCAAACTGTAGAGAAAAATGAGAAACTTCATAAATTCTTGCCAGACATCTATGAGCAACTAAAAGATATGGACAAGGAAGAAGTGATTTCTCGTTTTGTTTCACTTGCATTCAACCCTATTCTTGAATATTACCAAAATGCTCAAGACCTTAACGCTCTTGTACGCAAAGAGATAAAAGAAAACAGACGTGAGGCAAGAAATCAAGAGCAGGAAAAACTTTCTCGCCGCGAAATGCGTAAAGGCAACAGAAAAGACATGATTAGACTTAAGATAAATCGTGGCAAAAAGGACAAAATGGACCCACGCCGCTTCTTAGGTATGATTAATGAAATTCTCAACGACAGAAGCATTGAGATTGGAAATATCGACATTACTTCTAAGTTTACCTTCTTCGACTTCCCTAAAGCACATGCAGACAAACTTATGAAGGTATTCTACTCTCACCCAAGAGCAAGAGGAATACAACTGAATCCAGTGAAGTAATTAATTTATTATATTATTGTGTGACTTAAAAATATCGAGTAGAGCAACACAAACATAAAACAAAAAATCTGACGACAAACGTCAGATTTTTTTATGCACTCAAATAAGAGTTTTTATTAAGCTTGTTCTAATTGAAGAGTCTTTGTAGGCTGATCACAAACTTCAGATGGACCGAAGTATTGGATAGGACCTGGATAAACGTATGCTGTTTCGATAGCCCAAGCAGCACGGTTTTTAGCAAGTTCTTTGAAAGGAGCACCTTCTAGTTCTACTAGAGCTTTGCG
>JAEIGA010001912.1_pt1 | contig 33170 bp, 29 predicted proteins | sample 9270691 | NCBI WGS metagenome assembly JAEIGA01 (sample SAMN17057246, study PRJNA624740) | gut metagenome | biome: biome; isolation source: fecal sample | host: Bos grunniens | place: China: Xizang | collected 2019 | reverse complement strand
GCTCTATCCGGAGAAGTTCACTAACGTCACCAACGGTATCACGCCTCGCCGCTGGCTCTTGAAGGCAAATCCCGCGCTTGCGCAGCTGATAACAGAGTCGATCGGTGAGAGTTGGATTACAGAACTTGCCGATCTCAAGAATTTGGAGAAGTTCTCCTCTGACAAGAATTTCCTCTCGGCACTTGCAAAAATCAAGAAGTCGAACAAGGGTATTTTGTCGAACTACGTGATGAAGTCTATGGGCGTCAGGCTCGATCCCGAGGCGATTTTCGATGTTCAGGTCAAGCGTCTGCATGAATATAAGCGTCAGCTCATGCTCGCGTTGTATATCATCATTTTTTATAACCGTTTACTTAACGATTCGAAGTTTGATCCGGCGCCCCGTAGCTTTATCTTCGCGGCGAAGGCTGCTCCCGGATACTATATGGCGAAACTTATTATTCGCCTTATTCACGGTATCGCTTCGGTCGTTAATGCAAATCCGAAAACGCGCGGCAAGCTCTCGGTGGCGTTCCTGCCAGACTATCGTGTGTCGCTCGCAGAGAAGATTATGCCAGCAAGCGAACTTTCCGAACAAATTTCGCTCGCTGGTATGGAAGCCTCTGGCACGGGCAACATGAAGTTCATGATGAACGGCGCGCTTACGCTCGGCACCTACGATGGAGCCAACGTTGAGATTAATCAGGAAGTTGGCGATGAGAATATGTTCCTGTTCGGTATGCGTACTGAAGATGTCGCCCGCATGCGTCCCGGTTACGTTTCGCGCGATTACTACGCGAAGGATCCCGAGATCAAGGCCTCGCTTGACATGATTAAGGCAAATGTGTTTTCGCTCCTCGAGCCTGGATTATTCGATCCAATCCTCCGGAGTCTTTTAGACTATAATGACTATTACATGATTTTAGCGGATCTTCGTTCTTACATTGAAGCTCAGGACCGCGTAGACATTACGTACCGCGATCAGAAGAAGTGGAACGAGATGTCGCTTGTTAATATTGCCCGCTCTGGGCGTTTCTCATCTGATCGTGCCGTCATGGAGTACGCTAAGAACATCTGGAATATCGAACCTGTTAAATTTAACTAAAGGTAAAAACACATGAATACACTAGAGATAAACACTACGGATTTGGTCGCCGCGATAAAAAAGCCTCGCGCTGCGTTTTCCAAGGAAGACATAAAGAAGTTTGTCAAGTCCCAGGGCATTCGTCACGTCAATTTTATGTATGCCGGTGGCGATGGGCGCCTCAAAAGTCTTAACTTCATCGTTACGGATGAAGAATATCTTGATGAGATTTTAACATGCGGCGAGCGTGTTGACGGTTCGAGCCTCTTTTCGTACATTGAAGCGTCGAGCTCTGACCTTTATGTCGTGCCGCGCTACTCGACTGCTTTTATTGATCCTTTTGCGGAGCTTCCGACACTGTGTCTTTTGTGCCAGTTCTTCAACAAGGACGGCGAACCGCTGGAGTCTTCTCCTGAATACACCCTAAAAAAGGCATGCGATGCTTTTAATAAGAGTACGGGTATGGAGTTTCAGGCGATGGGCGAGCTCGAATATTACGTGATTGCCCCGGATCCCAAGGCTTTCCCTGCTGTAGATCAGCGAGGTTACCACGAATCTGCGCCGTTTGCAAAGTTTGGTGAATTCCGCCAGAAGTGCATGCTCGCCATCGCGCTCGCCGGCGGCCAGATAAAGTACGGACACTCGGAGGTTGGCAATTTCACGCAGGATGGTTTAATCTATGAGCAGAATGAAATAGAGTTTCTCCCGTGCGCTGCTTTGGATGCTGCTAATCAGCTCACCATCGCCAAGTGGATCATCCGTAATCTCGGAGCCAAGTATGGCTATGATGTGACGTTTGCGCCGAAAATCACCGTTGGTAAGGCCGGTAGCGGTCTTCATATCCACATGCGCGTAATGAAAAATGGACAGAATCAGATGCTCAAAAACGGTGTCATTTCCGATACCGCCAAGCGCGCGATTGCTGGCATGATGAAGCTGGCTCCTTCCATTACGGCGTTCGGCAACATGAATCCGACAAGTTACCTTCGCTTAGTGCCGCATCAGGAAGCACCGACGAACGTTTGCTGGGGAGATAGAAACCGCTCCGTGCTCGTCAGAGTTCCGCTTGGTTGGGCCGGCAAGACCAATCTCTGTAAGCAGGCGAACCCCGGCGAGACTGCTTCTAAATACGATACGCGTCAGAAGCAGACGGTCGAAATGCGTTCGCCGGATGCATCGGCGAATGTCTATTTGTTGATGGCGGGATTGGCTGTAGCTGCTCGTTACGGTTTTGAACTCAAAGATGGAGTAAAAATTGCAGACAGCACCTACGTGAACGTCAATATCCACAAAAAAGAGAACGCGAAAGTTCTAAAAACCCTTGCGACGCTTCCTGACAGTTGCGCGGCATCGGCTGAGTGCCTGTCTCGAGATCGTGCGATTTACGAAAAGAACGGCGTCTTTTCCAAGGCGATTGTCGATGGCATCATTGCTGAACTTAAGTCTTTTAATGACAGCACGCTTCGCGCAAAGGTCACTAAAGACAAGAAGGCGATGGCTGAACTCGTTAAAACCTATTTCCATTGCGGTTAACCGTAGAGGACTACATAAATGAAGCGCGCGATTCCGTTATTATTGGTGTTGTCAATTCTTGGTACGGCTATGGGGGCTATTCCTGTAGCGAGATGGGATGTTGTACCCCATCAGCGGATAAAAGACACTTTTGAAGTCGGAGTCGTCGCGTTTCATGAAAATCTAAAGTGTGTGGAGTTTTATGTTAACGGTAAAAAAGCTTTTACTGCGAGTGAGCCGTCATTAAACTCCCGCACCCATATTTGGGAATACGTCTATCCTTTGGATGCTTCGAAATACCCAGACGGGAAGCTCACTCTCACTGCCAAAGCGATAGCAGAAGATGGCGGTGCGAAAGTACTTCCAGAATTGGAACTTTTTGCGAATCACGGCGATAGTTTGGGCTCGAAAAATGTGGTGTGGATTGATCCTAAAAACGGCAATGATTTCTCTACCGGCACTAAGGAGCGTCCCGTATCCACATTTAAGGCTGCTTTTGCTCGCGTTAAAGACGGTGGAACGATCATGCTTAATAAAGGCATGTACGATGGCAGGCGCATGGGAGGCAAAACAAAACGCACTTATTGGACAACTATCAGACCAGCACCAGGGCTGAAGCGCGGCGATGTTAAAATTTCAGGGGGGAGAATAGGCGTCGACAAGGTCAGGTTTTTCGGCGTGGATCTTTTTTGCGATATTGAAAATGATTATGGGGCAGTGATTGTGGGAGAAGGCGGCGAGACTTCGTGCTGGTTGGACTCGTGCAGGATTTATAACCGTAAAGGCTCCAAAGCCGATACGCATCCGTTCGGCAATAAGATGGTTGCTTATGTTACGGGCGGTGCTACTGTAAATATGGGAAACGGCCCTCGTGCGGAGATCGTGAGATCGCACCAAGTTATAAAAGTTTCGCATGAGGCTTTCAGTGGCGAAAATACTCTGATAGTGAATTGCCGTGCGGTTGACGTCACGCCAGGAGAAGGTGGGGATGTTTCTAAATGCGCGTTTTACCAATCAGCTCCGCGAGGCAAGGACTGGAACGAAGACGTAATCGTTTACAATGTATCCGGGTTTAATCTCCGTGGACGCGGCATCGCAGGATCGCGGCTGAAAAATTCGGCGTTTGTGAATTTGTGTCTCGTGAGCGAGAAAAGCGACGGGAATTTTACGAGATTCCAAGGCGCGATGGAGAATGTCATTTTCGCCCAAATGACGATTGTTAATATGCCGTGGGTTTGGCATGATGAAAAGGGCGGAGAGTCGACTGCTGATTTCTTTCCAAGGGATGTCAGGGTCTATAACTCGGTGTTTGAGCGCGTCGAAGGGTTTAACTACGTTAATGGTACCCGCGGACTTAAATTTTCGCACAATATTTTCAATGGTATCGATCCCAACACTCGTACTCCGTACCAAGTTTATGGAGAAGAATCGGTGTTTGCTCCGCGTAATTTCAAAGATGAACTTAATAGAAATTTCGCACTCGGCGACGAAACACGCTCAAAGAAGTTCGGAATGCCGTTTAAGTCTATTCCCGTGGACATAAATGGCGAGGCTTTCGGCTCTGATCGTGCATGTGGAGCCTACTCGAAATAACATATCTTACTTAAATTAGGAGAAAAACAGCATGAAAGAAGTGTTTGCGTATGTGATAGGACTTGGCGCATCGGTAATGATGCCGGTAATCTTTACGATTCTCGGCACGCTCATAGGAATTAAATTTTCGAAGGCCTTAAAATCGGGGCTTTTGGTCGGAGTAGGATTTGTTGGGTTGGGAGTTGTCACCGCGCTTTTGACGAGCAACTTAGGACCGGCCCTCAAGGGGATGGTCGCGATTTACGATTTGAAACTGGCGTATTTCGATTTAGGCTGGCCGGCGGCGGCAGCAGTCGCGTATTCGACTGCGGTCGGAGCGTTTATTATACCCGTGTGCCTTGGGGTGAATCTTATAATGCTCGTCACCGGCACTACGCGCACTGTTAACATCGATCTTTGGAACTATTGGCATTTCGCGTTCATTGGCGCGATGGTGTTTTTCGTGACTGATTCTTTGGCTTGGGCTTTTTATGCATCTATTATGCTTTATATCATGACTTTGTGTATGGCGGACTTTACGGCGAATGGTTTCCAGAAATATTATTCCGGCGTAGAGGGTGTTTCGATACCGCAGCCGTTTTGCCAGAGCTTTACGCCGTTTGCGGTGGTGATCGGATGGCTTTTAGACCGCATCCCCGGATTTGAAAAACTCAATGTCGATGCCGAAGGTCTGAAGAAAAAATTTGGACTGTTGGGCGATCCCCTGTTTCTTGGTGTGATCATTGGCTGTGGAATCGGCACGCTACAGTGCGATTCATTTGAGAAATTCATTGATTCGATTCCAAAGATTCTTGCGCTCGGCGTGACGATGGGTGCAGTCATGGAACTCATACCCCGTATTACTTCGCTTTTCATTGAAGGCTTGAAGCCGATACAGGAGGCGACGAGGGATTTGATCTCAAATAAATTCAAGGGCGCAAAGGGTCTTTCTATCGGCATGAGTCCCGCACTTGTTATTGGACATCCTACAACGCTGGTAGTATCGATCCTTCTTATTCCAGTGATTCTCTTTTTATCGGTGTTTCTCCCTGGGAATAAGTTTCTGCCGCTTGCATCCTTGGCTGGAATGTTTTACCTTTTCCCGTGCGTACTCCCGATTACCAAGGGGAATGTTTTAAAAACTTTCATTATAGGACTCGTTGCGCTTGTAGTCGGACTTTATTTCGTAACTAATCTCACTCCAGCCTTTTCCCAGGCGGTCGCGGAAGCCGCTAAAACCAATCCCGGTATCGCCGTTCCAGAAGGTTTTGAAGGGGGAGCTGCGCTTGATTTTGCAAGTGCATTAGGATGCTTTGTAACATATCATCTGACAGTATCACTGAAATGGGTCGGAGCGGGGCTTTTAGCGATTATCACTTTTGCAATGATGGCGATTAACTTTGTTCGCATCAGAAAGGCTAGAGCATGAGCACGTTTTTGTCTTTTATTATTGCGGCGCTTCCAGTCTGCAATGCTGAAGTCTGTAAGGACGTGGGTTCGGGATTACTGTGGGAAAATGACAAATTCGGGATGTTCGCTTATGGCCCGACCGAGTACCATCGCTGGTCAGGATTGGACGTATTCAATAAGTCTGGCGAGGGTACTAGTTGTATTTCATGGCTGAAAGATCCCAAGTTAAACGACTTTTTTAAGCATCCCAATTTTCACGACAATCGTGGTAACGGTATGGATAATTATGCCATGGGCGCGGCACGCGGCGTCGGGGGAGTTGCACTCTGGGCGGATGGCGAGTGGAAAACTTACACTCCGTGGATTGAGTCTAAAATAATTTGTGCGACTGACGATGTATTGGAGATCGAATTGGTTTATCCTGAGTTTTCTTGCCTCGGGAAGATGACTTATCATATCACGCTGAAGCGAGGCGAATATTTTTACAAAAATGTTGTGACATTTGAGTTCCCGGAGCGTATGCACAGCGCCTTTAGGGTTGGTCCCGGCATTGATCTAGAGCCAAAGCGTGGTCACTATGGATCGCTGAAAGAGGGCGATAATTTTGTTTCGCTATTTGAAGATCCGAGGGGCGCAGACGGTTCGACGATGAGTGCGATTGTGGTCCCTCGATCAGAAAAGATCGAATTTATGATAGATCACCTCAACTGCAGGGTTCTCGCATTCAAAAAAGCCTCATTCACCTATTATGCAGGAGCGTCCTGGACTGGGCGTGGCGAATTTAAGAGTGCAGGTGACTGGCATAGGATGGTTGAAGAGTTTGCGAGTACTCTGAAATAATCTTTAATTAAAAACTAAGAAGAAAGGTAATAGATATTATGAACATACTATCGTTAGTTATCGCGACAGTCGCTAATTTCACGGTCCAGACAGCTTGCCATCCTGAAGATGTAAAATCTTACGACACTACCTTGCTCCGCGAGCGCTTTGTCATGGAGAAAGTAATGTCTGCCGATGCGATCAATCTTACTTATACGATGTACGACCGTTTGGTATACGGCGGCGCTATGCCGGTAGAAAAGGAACTTAAGCTGGAGCCGTTTGTCGAACTTAAGGCGGATAACTTTTTAGATCGCCGTGAACTCGGGATCGTCAATGTGGGGGGCGACGGTACAGTTATCGTCGATGGAAAGAAGTGGGATCTTTCTTTTAAAGAAGCTCTCTATGTCGGTAAGGGCGCGAAGGATGTCGTCTTTATTTCCAAGGACAAGAAGAATCCTGCGAAGTTTTACTTAAACTCTACGCCTGCGCATAAGACTTTCATCACTCAGCGCATAACCTCTGATCAGAAGTGCAAAAAGCCCGGTTACACTATCGGTAAATATATTAAGGCTGGAAAATTGGAAGAATCCAATGACCGCGTTATTAACCAGCTTATCGTAAATCCCGTGCTCTCTCAGGTTGAGGGTGGCGGATGCTGCCAGCTTCAGATGGGCCTTACTGAGCTTATGCCTGGTAGCGTCTGGAATACGATGCCTCAGCACGTCCACAATCGCCGAATGGAAGTATACTTCTATTTTAATGTCCCTAACGGCCAGGCTATCTGCCACATTATGGGTCAACCTCGCGAGCAGCGTTTAGTGTGGCTCCATAACGAGCAGGCTATCACTGCACCGGAGTGGAGCGTCCATTCAGCAGCCGGCACCTCGAACTATATGTTTATTTGGGGAATGGGTGGAGAGAATTTGAATTACGGCGATATGGACAAAGTCGGCGTTCTTGAAATGCGCTGATGCACCGGATTTTAGTAGCCACTGAAGCGCTTGCGGATGATTTCCCGGCGCTTGGGACTGACGCGGCGCGGCACTTAAAAGTGTTGCGCTTAGTCAATGGTGAGAAAATAGAATTGTTCGACGGTTGCGGCCGCACCCGAGAGTATATCTGGGATTCTGGGCGGCTTTTGAAGGCTGGAGAAATCATCACTCACGAGCATCCTGCGTTTCCTCTGACTTTGTTCGCCTGCGTGACCAAGGGTTCACGATGGGATTGGACGATTGAAAAGGCTACCGAGCTCGGGGTGTCAAGGATTGTGCCCGTCATATCCGAGCGCACTATCGTTAGACTCACAAAAGAAGAACGCGCGAAAAAGCGCGAGCGCTGGCAGCGTATAGTTGAGGATGCTGCGCGTCAGTCCGATGCAAAGTTTGTTCCTGAGGTTCTTGAAGCACGAGATTTCACCGAAGCAGTGGAGATGCTTTTAGAATGCACATGCTTTGTCGGTGCGCTTCTCAGCGATACTCCTAAACTGCTGATTGACGAGGCATTAAAGCGTAGATCGGCTGGAAATCATAAGTCGAACATCGCCATTTTTGTCGGTCCTGAAGGGGATTTTACTGAGAAGGAACTTTCAGTTTTAATAGATAAAGGCGTGCCAACGAGTTTCGGAGCGAATATTCTTAGGGCAGAGACGGCGTCCGTTTATGCGCTCAGCATCCTGAAAAGCGTATTTGTATGATTTAAAAAGAGGTTTGAAATGATCCATCATATTTGTGGTGAGCTCTGTGAAAAGAATACGAACTATGTGGTGATAGAGGCGTATGGCGTCGGATATGAGATTTTGATACCGCTTTCCACTTACGAAAAACTTCCGCGGTGTGGCGAGAAAGCGAAACTTCTCGTTAGCCATATAGTTCGCGAAGACGATGAAGTACTTTACGGTTTTTATACTGAAAAAGAGCGTGAGTTGTTCAAGCTTTTGCTGTCGGTCAGTGGGGTTGGGCCGAAAATTGCGCTTCAAATCGTGTCCGGCGGATCGTTGTCTGAGATAGTTCTTGCAATCACGAGCTCAAACGCCAAACGGATTTCTTCCATCAAGGGAGTAGGTAAAAAAACCGCGGAGAAAATCTGTGTTGAACTGCACGACAAAGTTGATGTCATCGATGCAATGGTAAATCAAGAGATTTATTCTGGTGAAAGTGTCCGAAACTCGATTTTAAGAGATGCCGTCTTGGCATTGGGCGCACTTGGATTCAGCGAAGAAATTGCAAATAAGAAGGTCGCTGCGGCTTTGGCCAAAGATCCTAACCCGGTTGATGTGGAAGCTGTTGTTAAAAATGCGCTTATGAAATAATTTTCGCTGGTTTTTTGGTATAATATCTATCGTTATATTTCAAGGAGAAAGAAAATGAAACGAATCGGGATTATAGGGGCTGGACGGTTTGGAATGGCATTGGCGGAGTCGTTGACCAATGCCGGAACGGAAGTTTTGCTTATAGACCGCAACCGCCCGGCGATGCAGAATGCCAGCGAATTTTCAACTGCGCTTCAGGGAGATGCGACGCAGCCTCATGTTTTGGAGGAGGCGGGGTTTGCGGAGTGCGATGTCGTGATTGTTGCGATAGGTTCGAATATCGAGGCTTCGATGATGGTTACGGCCAATCTTAAAGAACTCGGGGTAGAACACGTCGTATCAAAGGCCACGAGCGAACTTCATGGCAAAATCCTTCGACGTATTGGCGCAGATTCTGTTATTTATCCAGACCGTGACAGTGCGCATCGTTTGGCGCGCGCGATTTCCAAAGGTTCGGTGGTGGATTTCTTGGAAGTCTCAGAAGGTTATTCCTTGGCCGAGATAGATGTTCCCGAGGCGGTTAGGGGTAAGACATTAGCTGAGGCAGATCTCCGCAAGCGCACCGGCGTGACCGTGCTTTGTATTCGGCGTAATGACACTGCCGCTAACAAACCACTAAAGATCGTTATTCCTCAGGCCTCCGACGTACTGATGGCGAATGATAAGTTAATCGTATTTGGCGAGACTAAACATCTCGACACATTATCGTAATTTGAAAATGCCTAAGTTAGTCATCCAGGGCAAAAAACGGATTTTCGGTGTACACAAGGTGCCCGGAAATAAGAATGCCGCGCTTCCCATGATTGCGGCGACTCTTCTTACCGACGAAGCGGTTGTTTTAGAAAACGTCCCTGATATTGCCGATGTTTCGTCGATGTTGGAGGCGGCTAAAACTTTTGGCGCTAAGGTGACGCGTGATCGCGAGAACGGACGTGTTACGCTTCAGACGAAGAAAATCAAATCCGCAAAAATCGATCCCGCGCTGGCTCAGCGCATACGTACGAGTTTTCTTTTTGCGGGCCCTTTGCTGGCGCGAGCCGAGAGGGCATCGCTTCCGCCTCCCGGTGGAGATGCTATTGGTCACCGTAGGCTTGACACTCATTTCGCCGGGTTTAAGGCGCTCGGCGCTAAGGCTATTCGCACTAAGAAGACTCTTTTTTTAAAAGGCGAATTAAAGGGTGCGAAAATTCTACTTGATGAAGCGAGCGTTACTGCGACCGAAAACATATTGATGGCGAGCGTGCTCGCCAAGGGTAAGACAGTTATTTCCAACGCCGCTTGTGAGCCTCATATCGTTGATCTCGCGGGGATGTTAGTTGCGATGGGAGCTAAAATTTCCGGCGCAGGCACTAATCGTCTTGAAATCGAAGGTGTTGAAAAATTAAATGGCTGCACGGCGAGGGTCGGATGCGATTATATTGAGGCTGGTAGTTATATCGCAGCTGCTGCGGTGACAGGCGGAGAGTTGGTGTTAGAAAACATCGAGCCTGGCCCCTTTGAAGTTTTAGAGGGAGCGTTCAAGCGCTTTGGCGTGACGTGGACGATAGATTCGAAGGCGGGGACGTTAAAGTATGTCCCGAAAAAACGACTTAAAATGAAATACGATTTGGGCGATGCCATTCCGTCTGTCGCAGATGGTGCGTGGCCTGCGTTTCCGTCAGATTTGTTAAGCGTTCTTATCGTCCTTGCCACCCAGACTCGAGGTACGTGCCTCTTTTTTGAAAAGATGTTCGAGTCACGGCTTTATTTTGTGGACCACCTTCGACAGATGGGTGCTAAAATAGTTCAATGCGATCCCCACCGGGTCGTGGTTACAGGGCCGTCTCAACTATACGGCGGGAGTGTGGGCGCTAATGATATTCGTGCCGGCATAGCTTTAGTTATCGCATCGCTTTGCGCGAAAGGCGAAACTCTAATCACTAACGCTGCGACGATCGACCGCGGGTATGTCGCTGTCGAAAAAGTCCTTTCGTCATTGGGCGCGGATATCCGCAGAATCTGAAATTAAAGGAGAACATCGATGAAAACGGTTATTGTCAATGCTCATCTTATATCCCCTGGGGTTGATTTGGAGAATGCCTCCATTGTCATTCAGGATGGCTTTATTAAGAAGATTGCAAAAAATTCGGTTAAAGTATCCCGAGACGATATCGTCTATGATGCCAACGGCCAGTATGTGATGCCTGGGTTCATCGACGTTCATACGCATGGTGCGCTAGGAAGCGATTTTTCGGATGCCGATGAAAAAGCCGTTTATGAATTGGCTAAAGCCAAACTTCAAGAAGGCGTGACTACGGTTTTGCCGACGACGCTGACAGTTTCTCATGAAGAGCTGATGCAATCTGCACAGAACGCGAAAAAGTACGCTGAAAACGGCATGCCTTACGCGAAAGTGCCTGGCATACATTTGGAAGGACCGTTTATTAACGTTAAGTGCTGCGGTGCCCAGAATCCTGATTTTGTCCGCAAGCCCTCTGTAAAGGAACTTAAGGAAATTTCGAAAGTCTATCCGGTTAAGTTGATTTCATTTGCGGTGGAGACTGAGGGTGGCTCGAAGTTTGTTAAGGACTGCATAAAGTGCGGTGTCATTCCAAGTTGCGGTCATACTGCCGCGACGATGAAAGACTTTATGCCTGCGTATGCTAATGGACTTAGGCATTTGACGCATTTTTGCAACCAAATGTCACCACTGCATCATCGCGAAATCGGCATGGTTGGTGCTGGATTTTTAATCGAAGATTTGAATACTGAAGTCATCTGCGACAAGATCCATCTTTGTCATGATATGCTCAATCTCATTTTCACTAAGCGTAATCTCGCGCATGTGCAGATGATAACCGATTCTCTTCGTTGTTCGCATTGCGATGACGGTTATGAATTTACGATGGGTGGGCTTGAAGTCAAGCTCTCTGGCGGCGAGGCAAGATTGGTTAAGGGCGGCAACCTCGCCGGCTCGACCTTGTGGATGGGTATGGGTCTAAAGAACGTTCTTGATGTCACAGGGCTTGAACTGAAGGATCTCGTGCGAACGACTTCGTGGAATCAGGCTATTGAATTAGGTATAGGCGATCGTCTCGGCAAAATCGAGAAGGGGTATATTGCGGATATCGTTGTCATTGACAAGCGTTCATGGAAGCCGAAAGCCGTCTTTGTGGATGGAGTCAAAAAAATATGAAAAAACGTTTGAAGTATGCTATGGTTGGCGGTGCGGAGGGCTCATTCATAGGGCCGATCCACCGCGAGGCCATAAGGTTGGACGATTTGGCCGATTTGGTCGCAGGTTCTTTTTCGCGCGACGAAAAACAGAATATCTCTATGGCGCAATCGTTAGGGATAAGCCCTCAAAGAACGTATTTTTCATGGGAAGATCTTCTGGAACGAGAAAAATCAAATATCGATTTCATTGCGATTTGTACTCCTAATGATTCGCATTATGCGATAGCAAAGAAGGCGCTGGGTCTGGGCATCAATGTAATGTGTGAAAAGCCGCTTTCGCTTTCGCTGAAAGAAGCTGAAGATTTGGGTAAAATTGCTAAAGATCGGAAAAAAATCCTGGGAATACCTTTCACTTATGCAGGGATGCCGATGGTTAAGGCGGCGCGTGATTTGGTGAAGTCGGGGGAATTGGGAAAAATCTGCAAGGTCGTGTTGGAGTATAGCCAGGGAAGTTTTAGGAAAATTGATTTCACAAAGCCACTTGATAAGCGCAATAAATGGAAAATGGATCCGAAAAAATCCGGCCCAAGTTGCGTTGTGGCGGATATAGGCGTCCACGGAGCACATTTGATTGAATACGTGACTAACTTAAAGATTAAGGAAGTTCTTGCTGATTTGTCGAGTTTTGCGCCCGGCAATCGGCTTGATGATGACGCATCGATATTGATGCATTTGACAGGAGGGGCCAAAGTCTCGATGGTGGTGAGTAAGATCGCGACCGGCGAAGAAAATGGTGTTCGTTTAAGAGTGTACGGAGACAAGGCGTCACTTTATTGGAATCAGGAAGAAAATAATTATCTTACCGTAAAGTATCCGTTCGGGCCTGACCGAGTTTACAAGCGCAATGCTCCGTATATGGAAGCTGTCCACAATGGACATAAGAACTTTTCGCGAATCCCAGCTGGTCATCATGAAGGATTTATTGAGGCTTTCGCTAATCATTACCGGGAATTTTGCGCGGCGGTCAGGGGTGAAAAAAACCGTGATTTTCCGGGAGCCGGTGAAGGTATTCGTACGATGAAGTTCGTGGAAGCTGCGCTATTGTCCAACAAGTTGAAAAACACATGGCAAAAACTCTGATCCATATCACGGGGCGTCTTCCGAAGAATTTTGAACTTGGCAGAGCCGAGCTTAAAAAAGCCGCGCAGGCTTTCGCAGCGAAGTCGGCAAGGAGGAGCGGTAGCGTTTTCAGGGAAGTCACGATTGTTTTGCAGGACGACATGCTTTCAGACTCTGCTCACCGCGCGGTAATGGACGTAGAAGGGGCTACTGATGTGATTACCCAAGGTTTTGACGCGATGCCGGGAGAACCTGAAGGGGTGTACGGAGAGCTTTACGTTAATGCGGAGCGTGCCGCAAAGGCCGCTCCCAAAAAATCGACTTGGTCGAAAGAAAAAGAACTTCTACTTTATATTGCGCATGGGATGGATCATCTTTCCGGAGAGGACGATATCTCTCCAAAAGATTATGCGCGGATGAGATCCAGGGAGCTCAGGTGGATAAAAGAATATGAAACTGAAAAAAATCATTGATTGGCTTGACAAAGTCTTGGAACCGGAGAAGTTCAAGGATGTCTCCAATAATGGCATTCAAGTGGCGCGTTCGACAGATGAAATCAAGACAGTAGCCTTTGCGGTAGACGCAAGCGTAGAATCAGTGAAGGGCGCTGCCGTAGCTGGTGCCGAGTTGCTGGTTGTTCACCATGGCATCAGTTGGGGTGGAGGCATTGAGCGAATTACTGGTGGAGTTTACAACGTAGTGAAAGCTGCGATGGATTCTGATATAGCGATATTCGCTTCGCATCTTCCTCTTGACGCCAATAAACGCTGTGGCAACAATTGGGAAATTGCGCGGTCGCTGAAGCTCTCCAAAATAGAAAAGGCATTTAATTACCACGGCAATGTTATCGGCGTAAAGGGAGTTGGACCTGATGGCATTATTTATGGCATTTGTTCCGGCGGAGCCGGGGATTTCGCAGCAGAAGCGAAAGACCTTGGCTGTGATATCTTTATTACGGGTGAGGCTAACTGGGGAGATGTAATAGCCGCCGAAAACGTAAATATGCCGATGCTATGCTGCGGACATTATGAAAGCGAAGTTTTCGGGGTTGCGGCGCTCGCTCGCGAGATGGCGAAGGACCTTGGAATCAACACCGTTTTCATTGAGCGTGGCGACGAGTCAGAAAAGGAGCTTGAATAGTGAAGAACTCTCGCGAAGAATGGTACGATGGCGAGAAAAAAATCGCTGTTACGATAGTCGATGTGACGGATGCTGCGCAGGAGCTTGCGCGCGGACATTTGACGGGTCCTGTTAGCACCCATTATCTCGCAAAAGCTCTTGCTTCTGCCGCTCTTTTGGGCGCAGAAACTTGCGAGAAGGATGAATCAGTTTCGATCCAGATGAAATGCTCTGGGCCACTGGGCGGCTTTAATGTCGAGTGTACGTCAGAAGGAGAGCTTAGGGGATACACCGAGAAAAAACTGCTAGATGATTTTGACGGGCTTGGAAAGTTTTCCGACAAGGACGTGTTGGGAGAAACACATTTGCAAGTCACCCGTTCGGTGCCGGGCAAGATTCTTTCCCAAGGTATGTCCAATTCGCTCGATGGATATCTGGCAGGGTCGTTACAGCGAAAGGCGTGCATATATTTAGAGTGCAGCGTGAATGACGAAGTTGAAGTCGCTTATGCTAGAGGCGTTATGGTGGAAGTTCTTCCCGATTCCAAGGAGTCGGTCACAGATTTCGTGCCAGAAAAATTGGCAGTGTCTTCGAGGAATATTCTCTCCGGTATGAATCTCTCACGCGCAGAATTAAAGAGTTCCAAGGTGTTGAAGTTCGGCTGTCGCTGTTCTCCAGAGCGGGCCGCTGCGATGCTTGGGGCTTTAAGCGATTCGGAGCGTAAGACGCTGCCGTCGGTGATAGATATAACTTGCCACATGTGCGGACGCACGTTTTGCGTAAAGAATAAATAAAAATTAAATGAAGCGTCGCGTCACAGTCGAGATAAATCTAAAAGCGCTTGTCAGTAACTATCGCAAGATAGCGAGAAGAGTGGCGCCTCAAAAAGTGCTTTGTGTTCTTAAAGCCAATGCCTATGGACTAGGGGTCGCGTCATATTCCAAGGCGCTCGTTGAGGCGGGCGTTACGATGTTCGGGGTGGCAGAGCCTTACGAAGCATTAGAATTGAAAAAGATTTTCAGTCGCTCTGGGCAAAGTAAAAAAATCCATGTTCAGATACTTTCGAGTATTTTGCCGGACGAAATTCGCGAGATGGTCAAGGCCGGTGTTACGCTGCCGGTAACCGATTTCGAGACAGCTAAATTGATTAGTGATGCCGCTTTTCGCCTTAAAAAAGTGGCGAACGTTCACTTCAAGATAGACTCTGGGATGGGACGACTTGGGATACCGATAAAAGATGCTCTTGAGGAGGTCTTGAGAATCAAAGCGCTTCCCATGTTGAATTGTGAAGGGATATTTTCACACTGCCCAGTAGCGTATGATCCGAAAGATAGTTTTACCAAAAACCAAATAAGGGATTTTAAGTCCCTCGTATATGCCCTCGGCGAGAAGCGAGTAAAGTTTAAATATGTGCACATCGCGGCGAGTGACGCAATAAACAATTTTCCCGTGGCAGCACATAAGCCGTTTAATGTCGTGCGCACAGGCATCAACCTTCACGGGAGTTTTGATCCAAATGGCCGAAAGACACTTAAAGTTGAGCCTGTGTTGACTTTGAAAACTAGGGTCGTACAGGTTCGGACGCTGCCGAAAGGTACGACGTTGGGTTATGGTAGGACGTGGGTTTTAGATAAGGAGCGAAAGATCGCGACGATTTCAGCGGGATATGCAGATGGACTGCCACTTGCGCTTTCAAACAAGGGTTTTGTGCTGATTTGCGGAGTGCGTTGTCCAATTGTCGGGAGAATATCAATGGACTATTCAACCGTGGATGTTACCGAATGCTCAGGAACAAAGGTGGGCGATGAAGTCGTGTGTCTTGGAAAGTCTGGGAATTTTTCTATCACTCCCGATGACTGGGCTGATCTAAAGGGCACTCACGCCTATGACATAATATGTTCGCTCGGTTCGCGGGTTGAGCGTAAACCTATCTAATTATGGTATAATACCTTTCACTTATGACATTACATGTACGAAAAGCGACATTAAAAGACGTCGAAAAGATTTTCGCGCTTATTCATATCAATCGCGATTTATTGGTGCCGCGTTCGGTTGGCGACATCGTAAGCCACATTGATCGGTTTCTGATCGCCGAAGTAGACGGCGAGATGGCGGGATGCGCGGCTTATCAGATACATCCTGAAATCGGGGATATCGAAGGGGCGACTGTTGAAATCCAGTCAGTCGCGGTAAAGACCGTTTATCGCCGCCAAGGTCTTGGCAAAGCACTTGTTGAAAAGGCGATAGATTCAGTTCGATCGTTTAATCCTCGTGAAGTTCTGGTCCTTACCTTCGCGCCGGAATTTTTTAAGTCTCTCGGATTTTCCGAAATTCCTAAAACGAAAGTCATGCATAAGCTCTACACTGGATGTATAAACTGCACCAAGCATACCGATCCTTTTACATGTCCAGAGATTGCCATGACGCGAAAAGTGTGACTTTTGGGTCACTTTGTGCATTTACTATTGATAAGTTTGGGGAAAAGGAGTAAAATATACCGCCAAATCTTAAAGAGGTCAGAAAATGAAGAAAATAGGTGTCGGAATCCTCGGATTCGGTACAGTGGGTGCTGGGGTCGCCCAAGGTTTGTTAGAGCATCGCGAGGTGATGTCTCAACGTCTCGGCGTAGATATTGAACTTAAAAAAATCGCCGATTTGGATATAGTCACTGATCGTGGTATTGTCGTCCCCGAAGGTGTTTTGACCAAGGACGCTTCGTCGGTAATCGCAGACGACGAAATTCAAATAGTAGTGGAAACTATCGGAGGTACCGGTATCGCTAAGAAGCTGGTGCTCGATGCGCTCAACGCTAAAAAGTGCGTCGTTACCGCGAATAAGAAGCTTTTGGCAGAATATGGCTTGGAGATTTTCGACGCCGCTGCGAAAAACAATGTTGACATTTATTTTGGCGCATCAGTTGGCGGCGGTATCCCGATCATCCGTGTTCTTCGAGAGGGATTGGCGGGGAACAATATCGAGTCGATTCACGGTATCTTGAATGGTACGTGCAATTATATTCTGACGCGAATGGAAAATGAGGGACTTGGGTTTGAAGAAGTCTTACTTGATGCTCAAAAGCTTGGTTATGCCGAGGCCGATCCTTCTTTGGATATTGATGGTTTCGACACGGCTCACAAGGCTTGCATTTTGGCGGCTCTCGCTTATGGCTTTCAGCCAAAACTCGAGGACGTGAACGTAGAAGGTATCCGCAATCTTGCGGGCATAGACGTTAAGTACGCTGCAGATTTTGGATATCGCATCAAGCTTTTAGCCACCGTCGCGAAAAAAGATGGCGAGATCGAAGTCGGGGTTGCACCTACACTTGTGCCGTTCAATCACATGTTGTCGAATGTAAATGATGCTTTCAATGCGGCTTACGTGAAAGGCGATATGTCGGATTACACGATGTATTATGGCCGCGGGGCAGGCCGTGCGCCAACGGCTTCGACGGTTATTGGCGATATCGGAGATATTGCGCGCAATCTTGCTGCTAACTCCATTCGTTATCAGCGCGGGATTCCGAATTACGCCGAAGGCAAAGTAACGCTCCGCAATGCTGGCGACATCGTTTCCAAGTTTTATGTGCGCTGCCACCTGGCAGATCGCCCAGGAGTATTTGGGAATGTCGCATCTATCCTCGGCAAGCACTCTGTTTCGATTAAAGCTGCTAAGCAGAAGGCTGCTTCTGAAGATGCTAAGGCTGTGCCGGTAGTTATTCTTACCCATGACGCCAAGGCCTCGGATCTCTCCGCCGCGCTCAAGGAAATCCGCGAAAGCGGCGTGGTTATGGGCGAGATTGTAAGTCTGAAAATGATTTAAAGGATTTTTGAAATGAAAGTTTGTAAATTTGGTGGATCGTCGCTGGCTAATGCCGCACAGGTCACGAAAGTCATTGATATTGTTTTGGCAGATCCCGCCCGCCGTATAGTGGTCGTGTCAGCGCCCGGCAAACGTCATTCGACGGATACTAAGGTCACAGACCTTTTGATTGCTCTTGCCAACGCTGCCATGAAAGGTGAAAACACCGATCGGCAGTTCGGCGAGGTAGTCGAGCGCTATGCCGAAATCGCGCAGGAGCTGAATCTTGGCGAGGAGATCGTTCGCAAGATTGAAGCAGATTTGATCGACCGCATCGCTAAGGTTAACGATTTTTCAGAAGATGAGTTTATGGATCTCATGAAGGCTGCCGGCGAGGATAACTCCGCTAAGATTGTAGCAGTGGCCTTTGAAGCGCGCGGTAGGAAAGCTCGTTATGCCAGCCCCAAGGATACGGGCATGGTGCTAAAAGGGGAGTTTGGTGATGCTACTTTAGATCCTGTCAGCTATCAGAAACTCGCTCGCGCATTTTCAAATTTCGAGGGGATCGTTGTTTATCCTGGATTCTTCGGCTATACAGCAGAGGGGAAGGTCGCGACATTTCCTCGTGGCGGATCTGACATCACCGGTTCGATTTTGGCGGCCGCAGTATGCGCAGATGTTTATGAGAATTTCACCGATGTAGACTCTGTCTATCCCGTTGATCCTCGCATTGTTCCCGAAGTTAAAGATGGCGAGGGTATCCCGACGATGACGTATCGGGAAATGCGCGAGTTGGCGTATGCAGGATTTGGAGTATTTAACGACGACGCCGTGATTCCTGCAGTGCGCGCGCGCATTCCGATTAACATTCGAAATACTAACCATCCCTCCGAACCAGGCACGATGATTCAGCAGTCGCGTCGCGTCATTCCTGGTACGGTGGTAGGCATTGCATCGGCTGACGGTTTTTGCAATATCGTAGTAGAGAAATATTTGATGAACCGCGAACTTGGGTTCGGGCGGCGTCTCCTCCAGGTGTTAGAGGATGAAAAAGTTTCTTATGAACACATGCCCTCCGGTGTAGATTCGCAGTGCATCATTACGCGTTCGAGTTGTCTTTCGAAAGATAAAGAACATCGCATTATTCAGGCGATTAAAAAGGAGCTTAATCCCGATTTTGTTACTATCGAGCGCGACATCACGATCATCATGATAGTAGGTGAAGGGATGTGCTATACTGCCGGTATGTTTGCCAAGGCATGTCTCGCTTTGGCCGCCGCTGGTATTAACATATCGATGGTGAACCAAGGTTCGAGCGAAGTAAGCTTTATGATCGCTATCCGTAGTAAAGATCGCGACAATGCCGTGAGTGCATTATATAAGACATTTTTTTGTTAAAGCACTTGACTTACACGGGACATAAAAGGTAAAATATATAACATTAAAGATTTTTAAATAAGGAGAAAAAATGAATCGTACCATTAAAACCCTCGTTGCAGCTTTCGCGGTTATTGCCTCGGTTAACTCTTTTGCGCAGGAAGCTGGCGCTGATTATGAGGAAACCATCGGCTGGACTCCTATCGCAGTCGGTCTTGCCACGCCCGTTCAGGTGCCGTGGGGCGTTAATCTTTGGGATGTATACGGTCTTGATGTGAATCTTTTTTATGCCGATGCACCTAAGATGTATGGTCTTCAGGTGGGCGGGTTTGTTAACGTCAATCGCGATATGATGATCGGTATGGAAACTGCTGGTTTGTTGAACTATGCCGATAGCGATGTCTACGGTCTTCGTGCGACCCTCGGCTTGAATGCTTGCCGTAAGACTGTCTATGGTATGGATGTTGGTACTGTCGGTCTTCGCGATGCTTTTGTCGGTTTCGACGCGAACCTTCTTGGTTCCGCCCAGCATAGAATGACTGGTGTTCAGATATCTGGTCTTTGCAATATTGCTGATGTAAAGAGCCACGGATTCGCGTTTGCGTTCGGTGCTAACCTTGCCGAAGAGGCCTCTGGTATTCAGATCGCAGCCTGCCTTAACATGACCAAGAAGCTTAGTGGCGCGCAGATTGGCCTTGTTAATTTCACACGCGAGTGCCCATCAGGTTTTCAGATTGGTTTAGTAAACGTAATCATGGAAAACCTCTGGCCTGTCATTCCGTTCGTTAATGCTTCATTCTGATCAGTAGATGACGAAGGTCAATAAGTTTTTAAAGAAGGCGACGGGCGCTCAAAAGGCGCCCGCTCGTGTTGATAGTAAAAAGCATGGGCTGGGTCGTGGCTTGGATGGTTTGTTGGGGGCTAAACCAGCGAATTTGGTAAATCCTATAGTTACGCCCCAAGTTAAAAGTGTAGTGCCGGCTTCGGATACGGTCGAGGGGGTAGCAGAAGCTGCTCCCCTTGAGATCGTTATTGCAGATATTGAGCGCTCTCCTTATCAACCGCGCCGGGAGTTTAAGGACGAAGAACTCTTGGAGTTAGCTGATTCCTTAAAGACCAGCGGCATAATTCAGCCTCCTACTGTCCGCAAAAATTCTTCTGGCAAGTATGAGCTAATCGCTGGCGAAAGGCGACTGAGGGCGGCCCAGAAAGCTGGGTGGACGAAGATCCGTGTCACGTTGGTGGAGGCTAACGATTTGGAAGCTGCCACCATGACGATGACAGAGAACCTCCAGCGAGAGGATCTGAATCCCATTGAAGAGGCTGTCAGCTACAAAACGCTCCAGGATAAATTCGGATTGACCCAACAAGAAGTCGCCGAGCGCGTCGGCAAGGCTCGAGCCACGGTTGCGAATGCTACTCGTTTGCTCGAACTTCCGGATGAAGTACGCATGATGGTCCAGGATCGTAAGCTTTCTGTGGGCCATGCGAAGGTTATTCTTTCGGTAGAAGACGAAAAGTCCCGTGTGCTTCTGGCACGCGAAAGTGTAGAGAGTGATCTTACAGTTCGTGCGCTTGAGCGCAAGGTCTCCCGTCGTAATGCTCCGGTCATCGATCGTCCCAAGGCTAAGTCAGACATTCCTGAGGCGTATGCGCGTAGCCTGTGCGATGGGTTGAAGCGTTATTTGGGATGCGCTTGTCGTCTTACACCGAGCGCGACATACGCCAACGGCAAGCGTTCTAAAGGTGTTTTGGAAATCGACTTTTTCGACAATGACGATTTGGATCGTATCATTAAGATGATCGGTCTTGAAGTTGAATAAGTTTTGGTATGATGGCATCCTTGATCTTGGCGGCGTTAGTTTTTACGCAGCTTGATGCCTCCAAATCGTATGATGTTGCGCGTGAATTGGTCTCTCGCCACTCTCCGCGCGACGCAGGCACTCTTAGAGGTAGAGTGGCGGCATTGAAAATTTTTGAACTGGCCGCCAAAGAAGGTGTCATGCCCCGTATTCAGTCGTTCAAAGACAATACGCCTTATGGGGAAAAGCACTTTTTTAATGTGTATGCTGATATTTTGTGTGATAAGAAATCTCGTGACTGGGTGGTAGTGGTTTCGCATTTTGATACCAAGAGCTCTGTTGATTGTCCTGGGGCGAATGACGGGGCGTCGACTTCGGGATTGCTTATGGGGCTAGTTCGAGCATTGAAATCATCGCCTTTGAAAAATGTTAACATACGGTTTATGTGGTTGGACGGCGAGGAGTCGATGATCAAATATGGTAAGAATGATGGATTATGGGGCTCTCGGTATGCTGCTAAAGAACTTAAAAAGAGCAAAAAAAACGTTCTTGCAGTAATATGTCTGGATATGCTGGGGGATCGTAATTTGGATATAAAAATCCCAGAAAATACAGACAGCGAATTAAGTGAATTAGCGCTTAAGGCCGCTCGGCTCGCTGGATACAAAGATGTGGTCAGAAAAGCCGATTTTGCAGTCACGGATGATCACGTTCCTTTTTTGCAGCGCGGATACAAGACTTTGAACCTGATTGATTTTAATTACGGCTCAAAACCGAAACTCAATGATTATTGGCATACTCCAAAAGATGATATGTCACATATATCACTTAAATCAATTTATTCGTCAGGACGAATTGTTTCTGAATTGTTGAATCTTATTGACTCTGGCGCTATGGCGCATACTAACTAACGCGCTTTTTTGATAATAGCCCACCATGCAGGACTGATTTTTGGTATAATATTCAAGTTTTTTTCAAGAGAAAGAAGGTTCATAATGAAAAAGTATAAAGTAGGTCTTGTCGGCGTTGGGGCCGTGGGAACAGAGATCATCAAATGTCTTAAAGATCGTGGTTTTCCGCTTGATGGGCAGGTTCAGGTGTTCGCGAGCCGCGAGCGCGACGAAGAGATTTTAGGTGAGACTTACCATGTTTTGCCGGCGACCGAAGAAAGTTTCAAGGGTCTTAACATTGTGCTTTTTGCCGGCAAGACCGATGTCGCCATTCAGCTTAAGGATGCGGTCGTGAAAGCGGGGGCGGTGATGATTGATAACTCCCGTGCATTCCGCCAGGACCCTGATGTTCCGCTTGTGGTTCCGCAGGTCAATCCCGAAGATCTCGATTGGAATAAAGGCGTTATTGCAAACCCGAATTGCACGACCGCTATTATGCTTGAGGCCGTTGCTCCGCTCCACAAGGCTAAGAAGGTTAAACGTATCATTGCCTCGACCTATCAGGCGGCATCCGGCGCTGGTGCTCCAGGTTTGGCGGAGCTCGAGACCCAGCTTAAGGAATATGTCGAAGGCAAGCCTCTCACAGTGAAGGCATTTCAGCATCAGCTTACGTACAACCTCATTCCTCATATCGATAAGTTTGACGAAGAGAACTGGTATACGCTTGAAGAGCTCAAGATGCGTAATGAATCCCGCAAGATGCTTCATGCGCCCGAGCTCATGCTCTCGTGCACATCAGTTCGCGTGCCGATCGCGCGCGCCCACTCTGAGTCGCTGAATATCGAGTTCGAGGAGGATATTACCCCCGAAGAAGCCCGCGAGATTCTTTCCAAGGCCGAGGGTGTTGCTCTTGTAGACGATCCGTTGAATGGCGGATATCCCATGCCACTTGATGCGACTGCGAAATACGATGTCCTCGTTGGGCGCATTCGTCAGGATATATCTCGTTCTGATAAGAAAGGTCTTGACATGTTCATTTCAGGCGACCAGCTCCTTAGAGGCGCTGCGCTTAACGCCGTTGAAATCGCTGAGCATCTCGTTAAACGTAATCTCGTTTGACAATAATCAACGCACCCATAGCGAACATGGATAAAGAGAAACTTATAAAGCCCGGTGTTCGTGAGGGGTGCGTACTTGTACCGAGTTCCAAATCGATCGCGCATCGTGAGATTATAGCCGCTTTTTTGAGCTCCGTACAAGAGCCGGTTGTTCGCGGGGAGTCCAATGATACATTGGCTACCAAGGCCTGTCTTAAGGCGATGAAGTCTGGGACGGGAGTTTGGCCGTGTGGAGAGAGTGGTTCAACGCTACGGTTTCTTGAACCGTTGGCTGGCGTTTTGGGATTTGAGGGTGAGTTTCTTTTGGAGGGAAGACTCAAAGACCGTCCGCGAATGCTTTTTGAGGACAAAGAGGTTTATGAGATTAAAGGAGACGTTTCTTCTCAATTTATTTCAGGGTTGCTGATGGCATTGCCTTTAGCTAAGCACGACAGCGTCATAAAAGTAGTCGGGAAATTAGAAAGTCGCGGCTATGTTGATTTGACGCTCGATGTGTTGAAGGCCGCGAAAATCCGTGTTGAAGAAACTTCAGATGGATGGAAAATCTTCGGTAGTCAGCGTTATGCCATTGAAGGAGGACGCGAAGTTGAGGGAGATTGGTCTCAGGCTGCCTTTTTCTTGGCGATGAAGGTTAGAGTCGACGGATTGAATCCTAATTCGAAACAGGGAGATCGCGCGGTAATCTGGCTTTTGGAGAAAGATGATGTAGATGCTTCGATGGTGCCTGATTTGATTCCCGCTTTGGCGGCTCACGCTGCGATAAGAACTGGCGAGACTAGGTTTTTTAATTGTGCGCGGCTTCGCCTTAAGGAGAGCGACCGATTGGAGTCAACGTGCCGGATGGTCAACTCTGCGGGCGGTTCTGCGCGCATAGTTGGGGATGATCTGATAGTAAGCGGAAAAGAAGTTTTAGCTGGCGGTAGGATAGATACGTTTTCTGATCACCGCATCGCCATGGCCAGCACCATTTTGGCGACAAAATCGATTGGACCGATAGTATTGAATGATGCCACGGTTGTCTCCAAATCATATCCGCGCTTCTGGGAAGACTTTGAATCTTTGCATGTGAAGGATTCGGTGTAAATGGAAAACTTTAAGATTATTCTTGCTAGCGGCAGTCCTCGTCGCGCCAAGATTTTAAGAGATCTGAATGTCCGGTTTGAGATGGTAAAGACTTCTGTTCGCGAAGTTTCGTATCCCGAAGATCCGGAGCGCACGGTTCGTGAAAATTCTCTTTTGAAAGGTGCGGCAGTTGCGTCCAGAAATGTTTTATCGGCGGACACTATCGTATGGTTCAACAATAAGATTTATGGCAAGCCCCGTGATGTAAATGAGGCGAAGGATTTTCTTAGAGTGTTGAGCGGTAATATTCATACGGTGTTTACAGCTGTTCAATATAATGGCGAGGTTAAGGTTGTAAAGTCAGACGTTAAGTTCAGAGAATTGTCCGAAGATATGATAGACGAGTACGTTTCAAGGGTAAATCCCTTGGATCGCGCCGGTGCTTATGACATCGATGAGTCGGGGGATTTGATTGTAGAGAGCTGGACGGGGAGTTATGAAAATATCATGGGGCTTCCGGTTGCGCCTTTGGTAGAGTGGGGGATATGTCCAAGTCCATAAATACGGCATTGACCCATCGCCCAGTGAAATTGGCGATTGTAGGTGGAGGCGCTGCAGGTATGTTCGCTTCGTGTGTCGCGGCAGAGCGCGGTGTTCCATGTGTGTTGATCGAGCGCAAGGCTCGTTTGGGGTCGAAGGTTTTGATGACTGCCAATGGCCGGTGCAATTTCACCAAGGATATTTCAGCTGAGCAGTTTTTGGCAGATTTGGCGGTTGGCACCGATAAGAAGGTTTCGGCGTTTATCCGGGATGCGATTTTGGAGTGCCCTCCAAGAAAGATTATTTCGGGGTTCAAAACTCTGAATGTTCCAGTGCGGCGAGTGGCAGATGCGCGAATGTTTCCGGCAGACGGGAAAGCCGCGACTATTGTTCATGCGTTTGGGGATTTGCTTCGCGATTCGGGAACTCCAGTTTTTACCAATTGTCCTGTGACTGCGATTCAGAAGCAGAAAAACGGTTTTATCGTCGCTACGAAAAATTTTACTTTATGGGCTGAGAATGTTCTTTTGTCTACTGGCGGCGTCAGTTACCCGAAAACTGGTTCTGTAGGCGACGGTCAGAATTTCGCTAAAGCGATGGGGCATACGATCGTACCGTATCGCCCGGGCTTAATCGGGATGGAGACTGATGATAAACGCATCACTTCACTTGCGGGTAGGAGATTTGAAGACGGGCGCGCGAAAGTGATTTCCCCGGACGGCATCACGCTTTATGACTATAAAGGTGAATTGGATTGCGAGAGTTTTGGAATTTCGGGAGCGGCAGTCTACAATTGTCAAAGGTTTATTGCTAAAACTGGAATGCGCGATTTCGTCATTGAGGTATGGTTTGGCAAAAACCGTCTTAGATTTAAAAATCTAAAACCGCGTCCAGTAAAAGAAGCGATTGTAACATTGGGCGGTGTTTCCACTGATGAGATTAATCCTAAGACTATGGAGTCTAAAAAAGTCGGAAACTTGTATTTTGCGGGCGAGGTTATGGATATCGATGGTCCCACTGGTGGATATAACTTGACTCTTGCCTTTGCGAGTGCGCGAAAGGCGGTCACGGCAATCGCAGAAAGAGACTTCAATCATAAAAACAATCGGGATAGGTATTATGAACCAAACTGAGAGCATGTTAGAGGTATTCACATCTTACGTTGATAAGGTTAGCGGCTTTATATGTGGAGTGCCCCTTATATCGGTTATTTTCTTGACGGGATTAGTTCTTACATTGAGAATGTTCGGGATGCAGTTTATCCGTTTGCCATTAGCACTGAGATACATGTTCTCTGAAGAGAAGGGGGCGAAGGGTGAAGTATCGTCATTTCAGGCTTTGTGCACGGCGCTTTCTGCCACCATCGGCACAGGAAATATCGTGGGTGTGGCGACGGCATATGTAATGGGTGGCCCTGGCTCGATATTTTGGATGTGGTTCGCGGCGCTATTGGGGCTGGCGACTAAATATGCCGAAGGGTTGTTAGCGGTGAAGTATCGTGATCATGACCTTAAAACCGGAAAGGTGCTCGGAGGACCGTTTTACTACATAGAGCGCGGCATGGGCAAAAAATGGAAGCCGCTCGCAGTTCTTTTCGCGTTTTTCGGGTGCTGCGTGGGCCTGTTCGGGATAGGTACATTTACTCAGGTCAATTCAATCTGCGGTGCGATAGATAATTTTTGCGCGACATATAATCCCTTGCACAATCAGACGATGATTTCGGTGTTCGGGGAGACATATTCGTTGGCGACAGTAGTGGGATCTGCGGTTTTGACATTTTTAGTAGGACTTGTGCTCATCGGCGGATTGAAGCGGATTGCTTTGGTTTCAGAAAAAATCATTCCAACGATGGTGGTTTTGTATGCTCTACTGACGATTGTGCTTTTAGCTTACAATGTGAATGAAATCCCTTCGGCGTTAGTAAAAATTGTTAATGGAGCCTTTAATCCTTCGGCTGTGACGGGCGGTGTGGTCGGCTCGTTTATCATCAGTGTACGTATGGGCGTTGCGCGTGGCATTTTTTCGAACGAAGCGGGATTGGGTTCTGCTCCGATAGCGGCCGCCGCCGCGCGTACAAACGAGCCGGTTCGTCAGGGACTTGTTTCCATGACCGGCACATTTCTCGATACTATCGTAGTTTGCTCGATGACAGGGTTTTCGCTTACGGTTACGGGCGCGGAGTTTGGCAAGGATGCCTTACAGGGTGCCGCAGCTACAATGCAGGCGTTTAGGGATGGAATTCCGTTTCTGCCTTGGGTTGTGACAGATTTGATCCTCTCGATTTCGCTGATTCTTTTCGGATTTACTACGATTTTGGGATGGGACTATTATTCTGAGCGATGTTTAGATTATTTGACCGGCGGCAACGCAAAAGCTAGATATACATATCGTTTGATGTATGTATTGGCTGTTTTCTTCGGCCCTTATATGACGATATCTGCGGTGTGGGGAATCGCCGACATCTTTAATGGACTGATGGCGATCCCCAACTGTATAGCATTAGTCGTACTCTCTGGCGTGGTTGCGCGCGAGACTAAGGACTATTTTCGCCGTCGCAGTTTAGGCGAAGTTGTAGATTGATTCGGAATGCTATTACAGTGCATGATCAGTTCGAAAGGTCTTCGGCGATCAGGCGAGCGATTTTGCGTCCAGATTTGAACATGCCGCCGAAGATGGGGCCCATGCGGAATCCGCCTTGGACATTGTTGGCTGCCATGCCGGAGGCGTAAAGACCAGGGTAGAGCTTTTTCGTGTTTTCTACGGTTGTGCGCTCTCCATCTTCCATCCACATCGGCTTTTCTCCGAGAATACCACCAGTCGGTGAATCTATCTTTACGCCCGCTTTGTTGACTGCTTTATTGACGATTTCGCTTGGGTGCCCGGTACCGTCGATCAGTGCGCGACAGGTGATGACAATTGGGTCGACGTGCATGTCGAGTCGTGCGACAGGGTTTGAGTTGATGACTACGCCGCACACTACGCCATCGTGAATGGCAATGTCTTCGACTTTGATTGCGTTAAAGATTACCGCGCCCGCTTTTCTTGCACCGAAGATAAGCCCCGAAGCCATCTCGACGGAATCGACGGTGTGATAGGTTTTATTGCCTTCTACGGGAACTGTGGTAATTCCGAATTCATGGAGGATTTCAGCAGCGTCTGCTTGGACGACAACTTCATTCATTAGCATTCCGCCACCCCATGTTCCGCCTCCGGGTGCGAGTTTTGATTCAAAAACTGCAACCTTATACCCTTTGAGTGCCAAGTCTCTTGCCGCTACAAGTCCGGAGGGACCAGCGCCTACAATCGCGACATCGACTGCGAGATTGTTTTCGAGTTTTTTGAAAAAGCTGCGGACGATAGCAGCGGAGATGGTTTCTTCCATCATAATTATTTCCTTTCGTTGATGTTAGTGCAAAAATTCATTGGGGACGCCGAGAACGCCGCAGTCGCGACCCACTAAATAGGATGATGCAATGGCGCCGTGGACATAGCGTTTGGCGCGGGTGATGGCATCGGCAAGGGAGACTCCTTGCGCAAGACATGCTGCTATCGCCGCAGAAAGTGAGCAGCCTGTTCCATGTGTAGAAATTGGGTTTTCAATAACTGGCATTTCGAAAACACTAAAGTCGTTTCCGTTAAAAAGTATATCCTTGGCTTGCTTTTTGTCGGAAGTATCCCCAATTGCATGTCCGCCTTTAATGAGAACCTTTGTGCCAAAACGGCTAAAAATCGCTTCGGCGGCATTTTTGGCATCGTTTTTGGTTTTGATAGTTATTTCGCTTAATTCTTCTGCTTCTGGAATATTCGGCGTAATGAGGCTTGCGAGGGGAATAAGTTTATCTTTTAGTGTTTTTATCGCTTTTTTTTCAATTAACCGTGCTCCGCTCGTTGCTATCATTACAGGATCTATGACTAAGTTAGATAGATTCTCATCCTTGGAGGAGGCAAGCGCGTTGGCGACTGCTTGAATGATTGGAGTGGTGGGGAGCATACCAGTTTTTATGCTGCGTATATTGTATACTCCGAGAACAGCGGATAGTTCTGCTTCGATGAATTTTACCGGAAGCGTTTCAATAGCAGATACGGCGAATGGGTTTTGGGCGGTGAGGGCGGTGTGGACTGTGCAACCGTGAATACCGAGAGCATGAAATGCACGGAGGTCTGCCTCTATACCAGCATTCCCGCCTGAGTCGCTGGCCGCGATGGTTAGGGCGCAGGGGCGGATATGGCTTGAGAGTTCACGAGCGGCAGCTTCGGCATCTTCTGCTTTCATAATCGCTGAGACTACGCAAATGCCATCAATTCCGCTACCTTCTAAGATTTCGATGTTTTTGGAGTTTAATCCTCCGATGGCATAAACTTCAATGCGATTATTTTTTCGTGTATTATCGCCTTTTTCTTCGTTTAGCGAGACAGATGAAAAGGGTGATATCTCAGGTAGAGGGTAGCTGTGGGCAACAGAGACGATAGATTTTAAGGTTTCGACGCTAGTAAGAACTGTTTTTACTTTAGTGGTGGTCGGATAGATGGCGCCGACGCCAAGATAGTCTGCTCCATTTTCAATTGCGGCAATTGCATCAGGAACGGTCTTTGTCGTCGCGCCAACTATTTTTCGAGGCCCCATCAGCTGCCGAGCAAGAGCAACAGGCATATCTTCTTTCCCGACATGAACGCCTTCGGCATTCGCGGCGAGCGCGACATCGACGCGATCGTCAATAATAAGCGGAACGCTATATCGAGAAGTTATCGAGTGGACTTTTTTTGCAAGAGCGATATAGCTTTCAGTTGATTTTGCTTTTTCGCGGAGTTGCACCATCATAGCACCTCCTCGGATTGCGGATTCGACAATTTCAAGCAATCTCTCTTCGCTGCAAAGCGTCGAGTCGGTAATAAAGTAAAGCTTTCGCTTTCTCATAATCATTTCCTTTCGCAGGTATTATCCTGATCAAGTTTTAAATTGGGTATTTTCTCAGCACCCGAAGACTATCTTCGGCAGCACCCCAAATGAGACATTGGCGGATATTATACCAGATTTTGAGCAATGTGCAAGGCTAAGGCCTTGGCATTCTCCCCAGAAAAACTTTCCAACGCCCTTGCTATTTGGTGGTGTGTTTTGGTATACTATTGCGAAATTTTACTCAAAAAGAGGATTCTCTAAAAATGGCAAATTCTTCAAAGTTCAGAAATAATATTTGGAAATGGCTTGCGTTAACGGTTATCGCGGCAGTTTCTTATACCGTAACTTGTCCTATTAAAGATAAGATTCGTTTGGGGCTTGATCTTAAGGGCGGTACGAGTTTTACGCTCAGCATCGACGAGAATGATTTTCGTGATCAGTTGATCGCCAAGCGTCCCGAACTTCAGAAAATGTCAAAGGCTGAAATCGATGCTGAAGTTGAAAAGGCGTTGATTGATGCTGATGAGCGCATCGTTTCGGTGATTCGTAGCCGTGTTGATGCGATGGGTACGAATGAACCTGTAATTCAGAGCATCCCGAAGAGCCATCGCATTATCGTACAGCTTCCTGGCGTAGATGAAGAGGTTAGTAAGGCCGCCAAGCGTCGCTTGCAGAGCGCGGCGATGATGGAGTTTAAGCTCGTTCACCGCAAGAACGAAGAGCTTACAGAAAACCTCATGAAATTGCAATCCGCGCCTGAGGGCTTCGTTAAAGTCGAAGGCGGATATCGCAAGGCTGATAACTTTGAAGAAGTTTCCTCTAAAGAAGGATTTTACGAACAACTGAAGAAGTGGGGTACGCAGAATCGTCCCAATTGCGAATTCGTGCTCTCCAAGGATGAAAGTGCGAGTGGCGTTTTCAAGCCGTTCTTTGTAGAGACCTCGCCTGAGAATACTCTCAGTGGAACTTCGATTGAAAAGGCAGTTTGGGCTCGTGATCCGATGACCGGCGAAATTAAAGTCGATTTCCAGATGAATGCGGAGGGTGCTAAGAAATTCGGTTCGATCACTAAAAAGTATAAACCTAATGGCACCAAGAATAATTCCGCTAATGGTCGTCGCCTTGCCATAATCCTTGACCGTATTTTGATTTCTGCGCCTTCGATCAATGCAGAGATTCATGGCCGTGGCGAAATCACCGGCAACTTCACCGTCGCTGAAGCTCAGGAATTGGCTTCTAACTTGAACTGCGGCTCGCTGCCTGCTCGTCTCCGCATGGAGGCTGAAAGCCGCGTTGCTCCTACTGTTGGAGAGGATGCGATTGATTCTGGAATTACCGCCGCGATTTTGGGCTTTATGCTCGTTGCGATTTTCATGTTTATTTATTACTGGTATTCTGGATTGGTTGCGAATGTTGCGCTCTTCTTGGATGTCGTGTTGTTGCCGGCAGCTTTGGTTCTTTGTGCGAACGTTCTCGGTGTGTTTGCTGGTGATCCTTCGATGGGCGGTGGCGGCACGATGCAGTTGCCGGTGTTGACTATGCCTGGTATCGCGGGATTGGTTTTGTCCTTGGGTATGGCAGTAGATGCGAACGTTCTTATCTTTGAGCGCATTCGTGAAGAGTTCCAGAAGGGCGCCACCGCCGGTAAGGCCATCTCCAATGGCTACGGCCGCGCATTTACTGCGATCTTCGACTCTAATCTCACAACGATTATCACCGGTATCATTCTCTTCACTGTTGGTACAGGTCCTGTGAGAGGGTTTGCGATTACGCTTACTGCCGGTGTCGTGATTTCAATGTTTACGGCTGTTGTTATCACTCGACTCATTTTTGATCACTCGGTCAATCCCAACAGCACCAAGCCCTTTAAGATGCTTCAAGTGTTGAATAATCCCAAGTTCGATTTCTTGAAATTTGGCAAGGCGTCACTTATCGGCTCGACAGTCGTCATTGTTGTGTCTTTGGCGATTTTCGGATACCGCGCGGTGACTAACCCCGCTTCGGTTTTGGCGGTAGACCTTACAGGTGGCACATCGATAGTTTACGAAGTCACGGACAATGACGCTCTCCGTCCCAAGGTAGGCGATATCCGTGCGGCACTTTCGGATTTTGATAATGCTGCAGTTATCCAGTATCAGGAAAATGTTGGCGGTGACAAGACCTTGCTCGTCAAGACCGGCGAATCTGCAGAAACTAAGAAAGGTTTGACTATCGCAAACGGTGATGTCGGCAATTACATTACGTCTATCTTGGTTGCTAAATTCCCGGATGCTGGACTAAAGGCCGAGAGCGTCGAAGAAGTCGGTTCGATGGTTGGTGCAGATCTCAAGGAGTCTGGTACGAAAGCGGTGATCTTCTCTCTTATCGCGATCTTGATTTATGTCTGCTTCCGCTTTGAGTTCGGCTTCGGCCTTGGCGGCTTGGTCGCGCTTGCTCACGATGCATTGATTACTCTCGGTATCTTCTCGCTCTGCGGACGCCAGGTTTCTTTGATTGTGGTTACAGCACTCCTTACGATTATCGGTTACTCGATCAACGATACAATCGTGGTGTTTGACCGCATTCGTGAGCAACTCCGCCAAGACAAGAAGACATCGCTTAGCGATATCGCCAATTTAGCGATCAACAGTTGCTTGTCTCGTACGGTCATCACTTCAGCTACGACGTTGTTTGCGGTGTTGTCGCTTTTCGTGTTCGGCGATGGCTCGATCTACGATTTTGCGTTCACAATGCTTATCGGTATTATTGCCGGCACCTATTCTACGGTGTTTATCGCATCTCCCATCATGCTTTGGTGGTATCGCGGCAAGCGTCCTGAATTTGAGGCCGAAGAAAAGAAGTCCGAAAACTAAAGAGGTAATAAAATGGAAATTGTTTTAGGTTTACCAAAGGGTAGCTTGCAGGAATCGACGTTTGCACTCTTTAAGCGCGCTGGATTCAATGTATCTTGCTCAAGCCGTAGTTACATCCCTTCGATTGACGATGTTGAAATAAAGTGCCGTCTTTTGCGTCCGCAGGAGATGAGCCGTTATGTTGAGCTCGGTCTTCTTGACGCGGGTATTTGCGGCTATGACTGGGTCTACGAAAATGGCTCTGATGTCGAGGAAATCTGTGAGCTTAATTATTCGAAGGCTACGTCCAACCCTGTTAGATGGGTTCTTGCTGTTCCCAACGATTCAAAGATAAAGTCCGTTAAGGATTTGAATGGTAAGCGCATTTCAACAGAGGCGATGGGTTTGGTTAAGCGCTATCTTAAAAAGCATGGCGTGAAGGCTGATGTTGAATTTAGCTGGGGTGCGACTGAGGTAAAGGCTCCAGAGTTGGTGGATGCGATTGTCGATCTAACCGAGACGGGGAGCTCGCTTCGCGCCAACAACCTGCGAATTGTTGACACGATTTTGACTTCAACTACTCGCTTTATTGCGAATAAGAAAAGCTGGAAGAATAAAGCCAAGCGCCAGAAACTTGAACAGCTTAAGATGTTGTTGACCGGAGCGTTAGAGGCTCAGCGTCGTGTTCTTCTAAAGTGCAATGCACCGGTCGCAAAACTCGATAAAATCGTTAATACTCTTCCTGCGCTTCATGCTCCTACTGTCAATAAACTC
>JAEIGA010001911.1_pt1 | contig 33170 bp, 41 predicted proteins | sample 9270691 | NCBI WGS metagenome assembly JAEIGA01 (sample SAMN17057246, study PRJNA624740) | gut metagenome | biome: biome; isolation source: fecal sample | host: Bos grunniens | place: China: Xizang | collected 2019 | reverse complement strand
GTGCTGTTTAAGCTGAGTAGCAAGGTGCAAAAGCCTTACGAGGGTGATGTAAGTCTGGAAGTTGTCTATTATCCCTCCGACAATCGCGCATGGGATGTCGATAACCGGGTGAAGGCACTGCAAGACTGTCTCGCCCCTGCTGGGGTAATACGGAATGATAAGCAAGTGAAACGGCTGATTGTTGAGCGGCGCGGGAAAGTGGAGCAAGCAAAGACAAACGTGATTGTACGAGTGCTTGGGGGGTAAACATGCGCGAAAGTAAATCGTGGTTTTTAGGATACCGTCGGTATTTGTTTCTCATGACTGTTGCGCGGGAAATGCGGAGGGGTGTCGAAGCCGCAAACCTTTTGAGCCAGATAGAAATGCCGTTTAGAGGGTTTTTATTCGCAAGGGAATGGGGACAAACCGTGCAAATACCGATGAAAGCGGTTAAATAAAAAACTGACAATTGTTCCCAAAAATCTGCGATTTTGGGAAGTTATGCTGTGAGTTTATCGTTATCTTCACAAAAAACGCTCTTTTTGGAAATTGAGGGGTGAATAGTGTAATGATAAGCATTTATATCGCTTGCTATTTGGCCGGGCTGGTGACCGCTTTTTACTGGTCTTTCCCTATAAGATGGGGTACGTGGCTCCTGACTAATGCCATTACGGTGAAGCGGGAAAACTTACGTCTTCGGGAGCAAAATAAAAAGCTGAAAAGAGACAACGAACACCTTTATAGATTGTTTGGCCGGGATAAAGTGGTTTAAATTGGTTGTTAAGGGGGAAGAGGGGGCAGAGGATGAAAAAAGAGAAATCCCCTCCGAGGGGCTGGCATTATATAGCGGGCGGAGATTATCCACCTGAAGGCGAATCGGTGCTTGTGCATGTCGCTGATATGAGCGTCTGGGTGAAGAATACAATCGTAGGGCAGTCCGCGCCTTTAGGGATGTATGAGCAAAATGCCCGGTATGAGGGCAAAGAAAACGGACTTGATGTTTGGGGCGGCGTACCACTGAACGGCATGGTCACAGCATGGCGGGCAGTCCCTGTAACTCCTGACAGTGACAAGGTAAAACAGGCAATTGCGGACTTTCAGAACGCGGCGAAGGACAACGCGAACCTGATTGCGGCGCTGATTGCAACAACGTACAACTACCGACCGGAGAAGAACATGAACCTGATTAAAGACCTCACGAAAAAGTTTCTGAAGGGTGTCGAAAAGCTGGGGCTGGGTGTTATTACTGACCACAATACACAACCCGATTCCGCACAACCGGTTGCATATATTGACTCTGCGGAAAGGGTATTCACTGTTGAGACAAGGTACGGACATGGTGTGATAGTGCAGTTCGACAAAGGTTCTTCAAGGTCTCGGTATGCGTTCGATTATACAAAGTGGCAACGTATTTATCCCGATGAAAGAGGTGCAACGGTGGCGCTGATGGCGGAAGCAGTAAGACAAAACTGGAAGAGGGTCGGATAAAGTGTTGCACGACATTGACATCGGTGAGTTTAAGGGTTCGCCTTCGTTTGAGCTGAATCTTGAGTATAGCAAGAACGCGAAGGCAATCTGTCGGATGAGGGATATTCAGGGCGCATTGAACCGCGCTCGTGAAGACCTTCGTCTGGCGGCGCTGGCTTGTGAAGAGGAAGTCGTGAGGGGTAATATTGCGGGCGGCACACTGAAGAAGGACATTCTCGAACTGTGGGTGAAGACATCCTACGCGGGCGGGCAGATAGCGACGATGATTCAGGTGCTGGAAAAGGCTGAGGATTAACCGCATGGATGATAAATGTCGGTATGAACTGCTGAGGGTTATCGGAGCTTTACAGGATGCCTACGCCTATGTACGGCACACCGAAGAGCTGTCTGAGGACAGGGGCGACTTGGCGAGAATCGTAATGCTCAGGAAACAGATAATGAACGCCATCGACCATGCGTCGATATTGTATGAGACTCTAAGAAGACCATGACACTGAAAAGTCGCTACGACAATCTTGAAGTGAAGCGGCTGGCAAAGGTAATAGACATAATCGCACGGAAATGTTTCAGGGGTATCCCTGCGCTGATGGGTGATGAACCTCAACCGTCACGCGAGAGGATTAAGGAGGCGCTTTTCTTTCGTCCATCCCCTGATGAAGACCTCGGTACAAAGGTTCAGGGCGGGCATGATTTGGAAGGGCGAGAGATAAGGCAAGAGGACGTAATGATAGATGAAGTCGATTGCGTCCTTGATGCTGTCGAGTGGCGTGAGATTGTGCAAGCAGTCCGTCAGTACGCGCATGAATATCCGACTGATTGGGCCATGTATAAGGCGTATATCCTCGCGCAAGAGCAGATAAAAATCGCTTGGGGCAGGGATGGAGCAGTCGCTAGAACTGCGGAAAGGTTCGATACATCCGAGTACATTCTGAGGGAAAGGGCGCGGAGTGTCCCCTTCAAGATTGCTCGTGCTGTGTCGATGGGGTATTGGAAGTATGAAGGGGTGCTAATCAATGACAGACAAGGCTAATATTCAGACGCGTATTTCTTTTGGTTTTGGTGATGGTGGTATGGAGTTCCGTTTCTTCGACTTCCCTGTGGGTGAAGAGTTCCCCGAAGACATGGAGCCGACATACATCATCGGGTTTACTTACGATGAAATCTGGGGCTTGTTGAGTGTAGTATTTCGTGAGTTGCAGAAAAGCCCCGGCAAACGCAGTCTCTGGGGAAGAATCAGGGCAATGATGAAATGAGCATTAAACGCCTGTTTTGCCGCGATGAATATGCGGAGATAGAACGCTTATCTGCTGAAGTCTCAGAGTTGCGGCATGATTTGAGCGCGGCAATCGCGCAACTCAGAATCGCGGAGCTGACGGCGGGGCGACTGGAAGCGGAGAAACGGGAATTGGTGTATCAACTGGACGGGGTGAGGAAGCAAGTTCGCATCTTGAGAAAAAGGTCGAGGAGGAAATAATGGGGCAGTATTTGGATATCGATAAAATTGAAAATGTGGAAGAACTACGTGAAATTGCTAAACAGCAGAATGGGAAGTACATTCGTGAGGCTGAACTCGCTGAAAGACTGGAACGGAGGTTGCAAGAAAAAGAGCGCGAAACGGACAGATTGTTTAATCTTAATACCGGGCATTTAGATACGATTGCATATCTCGCCAATAAGATGTCGAAGCTCGAAATGGCGCTGGAAATGTGCAAAGAAAGGTAGCGCGGCGATAGTGGTAAAATATAGGGGGAGGAGGCGATACACTTGAAACGACGTGGACGGTATAAGGCGAATAAGTGGTATCTGATTTGCTCAAATGTTATTGACTGGAAGGAGAACATTAACGAGCAAAATCGCGGCATGTCTAGGGCGCAGTTCCGCTCTTTGTATATGAGGATTACTGCCCCGAAGCTGTGCAAAGTGCCGAGGCCACGACGAGGCGGACGCATCTTTGGGTATTGGGATTATGGCGTTTATGGCGAAACAGCAGACGGCAAGGTGGTTTATTTGTATTCAGACTTGCCGCCGAAGCGGTACAAATGAAAAACCCCTCACAAATTCTTTACGAAGATTGCTTAGGGATTGTGTTACATTCTCGCGCAACCCGTGATAACGTGCTATTGTCCGAAGCGTATGCGTCGGATGCCCGCCTTCTGTTCGCCCCTCGCAGAAGGCGGGCGCTTTTATTTGCAGGGGCAGAAGGGGCGAATGAAATGGAAATTTTCGAGAAGAAACTGTCTGAGCTGAAACCTTACGAGAACAATCCTCGCATCAATAACGAAGCGGTTGAGTACGTTATGAATTCAATCTCCGAGTTCGGGTTTAAAGTCCCGATTGTGATTGATGCAGAGGGGACAATCGTTGCCGGTCATACCCGCTGGAAGGCCGCGAAAAAGCTGAAGATGAAGACAGCTCCGTGCGTTGTGGCGGATGACCTGACCCCCGAGCAAATCAAGGCGTTCCGTCTGGCAGATAATAAAACTGCTGAGTACGCACAGTGGGACTTGGATAAACTCGCGGAAGAACTCGCTGGCATTGATATGAACATGGAGGACTTCGGTTTCCTTGCGGAAGAGATGGCGGAGAATAACGACATCACCGAGGACGATACATACAACAATTCCTTCGACATCCCGCATTATGAAATCACTGGGGAATGTCCGCCATTGAAGGCCCTCGTTGATGAGGATAAATGCAATGAACTCATTGCAAAAATCGATGCGGCTGAAGATGTCCCTGAAGATGTAAAAGACTTTCTCCGCAAGGCCGCTACGCGTCATTTCGCCTTTAATTACAGGAACGTTGCTGAGTATTACGCCCATGCGCCGAAAGAGGTTCAGGAACTCATGGAAGAGTCCGCGCTTGTCATCATTGACCTTGATAACGCGATTAGGAACGGGTACGTCAAGCTGAACGCTGATATTGAGGCACTGATGGCGGAGCGAGATGAAGACGTTGAACGATAGGATTGATTACGCCGTTTTTATCATTTCCCATGGGAGGCCCAACGAGCAAAAGACATACAACTTTCTAAACAGCAAGAATGTGCCGAACCTTTTCATCGTCTGTGATGATGTCGACTCCAGTTTGGAGGAGTACAAGAAGAACTACGGTGAAAAGGTGCTCGTTTTCCACAAACAGAAGTACATGGATGAGCTGGATGCGTTCTATAACGACCCAACTCCGAGCCGTTGCACTTATGCCAGAAATGCCTCCACCGATTTCGGTGTTTCAATGGGCTATCGATTCTTCGCAATCCTTGATGACGATATGAGTTCTGTTCGTATCAGGACGGAGGAAATGGAGCGGAGCGTCGATGATATAGACGGTGCTTTTCAGGCGGTATTTCGTTTCATTAGGGACGCTGGATTGTATATGTATATGGGGGCAATCTCGTCTAGCTTTTTCGGCGGCTTTAAGCATGAACTGCTTTATAGCGGAGGGTGCGCTTTTTTCTGCGACGCCACAAAAAGGGTGACGTGGTTGTCTCAGTATTACGAGGACATGGTGACCCCCAACGCATACAACAGGGTCGGGAAAATCATTTGCTCGACGCGACATCTTCATTTCAATTTCATCACAGACGGGAGCAATTCAGGCGGCATAGATTATGAGGGGCAACGCCAGCGGTACAACTTCAGCCTAGGCTCGTTAATCGGTTCTCCAGCAGAATTAAAGATAATCTATCGCGGCCCGACTGACCTCGTGACCCAGAGACCGAAAAATACTCACCCGATGATACTCGATGAAAAATGGAGAAAACCGCGCTCATGAAAAAGAAAGATGAAATCGATTATTTAATATTTATCATTTCACATGGGCGTCCGAATGTACAAAAGACCTACGAGTTTTTAGTCAGTAAACACTGTACAAAGAACACTTTTATCGTTTGTGATGACCTCGACCCTACTCTGGATGAATACCTGAAGAACTACGGTGATAGGGTGCTGGTCTTTAACAAAAAACGTTATATGGACGTTGTTGATGTCTTTTATAATGTTCCAAACCCGAATCATCCTGTGTATGCAAGAAATGCTGTTTATGACCTTGCAATAGAACGTGGATACCGTTATTTTGTTTGTCTTGATGATGACATGAGCGCGCTAAGAATCAGGACGGCAAAAGCGGAACGCGGAACTGAGAATATCGACGGCGTATTTCAGGCAGTGTTCAGGTTTATACGTGATTCTGGGGTATATATTTATGGCAGTGGTGGAGCTTCGTCTTTTTTTGGCGGCTTTAAAGATGAAATGTTATTTACTGCTGTCAATGCTTGTTTTTGTGATACTCAAAGACGTGTCGAGTTTAAATGTCATTACAACGAAGATGTAGTTACCCCTCTTGCGTATAACAAGGTCGGTAAAATAATATGTGCGACTTGCCATATACATTTCTTCTTTCAGGCAGACGGAAGCAATGCGGGCGGAATCGAATATGAGAGGTCTTTTAGGGAGTGCTATATATACTGCGTAAGTGCTTTAATCAGTGACCCCGCAAAACCTAGAATAACCTATACTCCGCCTTCTCATATTGCGAAGATAAGAAGCGGGAAAGCCCATCCGATGATACTGAACGAGAAATGGAGGAAACCTCGATGAGGAATGACTTCGCAATCTTCATTCTCTCGCATGGGCGGGCTGACGTGATGAAGACCGTCGGGATGCTGGGGAAGTCTGGCTATAGCGGCAAATATTACATCGTCTGCGATAACGAGGATGACACGCTCCCTGAGTACCAGAAGAAGTTCGGCAGGGAGAAAGTCCTCGTGTTTGATAAGCTGGCAATGGCGGAGCGGATGGATACAGGCATTAACGGCGGCGATAGAAAGGCCGTCTGTTTTGCCAGAAACGCCTGTTTCGACCTTGCCGAACAGCTGGGGCTGAAATATTTCCTTGAGTTCGATGATGACTATACAGGGATTGAGTACAGATTCATTCGCCCAGATACTCCCAAAGTCTTACGGACATGGGTGCTGAAGGATTTTCTTGACGGTATCTGCGAAGCATTTATAGAGTTCCTTGAGAAGACTCCGACAACCACGATTGCGATGGCGCAGACTGGCGACCTTTTGGGCGGAGCGAAGGCCGACTTCTTTTATTTCGGGCTTGCCCGCAAGGCCATGAACTCGTTCTTTTGCAGTGTCGACAGGCGGTTCTGGTTCAGGGGCAAATCGAATGAAGATGTATCGACATATGTTACTCTGTCCAGTCAGGGAAAACTCATGTTCACGTATACGAAGCTGGCGGTTAAAGCTGGCAGAACGCAGTCTCTCAAGGGTGGAATGACCGAGTTCTACGAGTCTGGCGGCGGATACATCAAACCGTTCTCAAGTGTTATCTTTGCTCCCAACTGCATAAAAATCGCAACGATGGGGCCGTCTCATCGGCGGTTACATCACAGGATTGACTGGAACTCTTGCGCTCCGAAAATCCTGAGCGAGAAGTGGAAGAAGAAATAAAGCGCCAAAACGGAGGGGTGGAAATGAGTATAGAGAAATACAAACTCATAAAGAATATATCCGCTGTGCTGGGGAAAAAGCCCATCACAGCGGATTTTTTTCTGACAAATTTCTGCAACAACTGTTGCAAATACTGTACGTACAAGCGATGGGACAAGTCGCGGGAAACTGCGCGGAGTATCAGCTTCGAGGACTTCACGCGCTATGCTCAGATTCTCCTTCGGCTGGGGGTTCAGGGAATCATTCTTACAGGCGGCGGAGAACCAACGCTGTGTTATGACTTCGACAGAATCTGCGCTTGGCTAGAGGAAAGCAGGATTCCGTACGGTATAAACACCAATTTTAACGTCATGAAGTACATTGCCCCCAAATACTTAAAAGTATCTCTTGACGGCTACGATAGGGACAGTTACGGGCAAATCCGTGGGGTAGACAGATATGACGATGTGGTGCGGAATATCCGCGAGTACGCCCAGTGGAAGCGGATAAATAAGATTCCTACTTCGCTGGGGGTTCAGGGTGTAGCAAGTGACCCCCAATTCGTGCGGGAATTTTACTGGTCGGTCAAAAAACTTGATGTGGACTACATCGCCATCCGCCCAGTCGAAAGCACGTGCGGGGAGTTCTATGAAGACCCTCAGAATGAAGTGAACCGTCAGAAATGCGTGGAAGAGCTGGAAAACATCAGTTCTTTCGACAAACGTGTGATTGTGAATTTCAAATGGTATGAGCCAAAGACAAAGTTCGACTCATGCCGAGCGCAGTGGTCGCAGATTGCCCTCGATGAGTGCGGCAATGTGATGTACTGCTGTCATAAACCATACGAAATCGTGTGTCACATCACAGATTGTGATGTTATGGATAAAAAGGCAAGTTACCAGACGATGATGAACATGTGCGATGTGCCGTGCCGACTGACAGGAGCGAATGAAACCATGAGACTAATCGAAACTGATTTGGACGAAAAGATGTTCGTCTGAAGGGACAAAAGTTGACAAAAGTAACAAATCGGCAAATCATCGCGGCACTTCATAAAACGTCTGGTATTCTGGCACAAACCGCAATCTATCTGAGCAAGACCTACGGGGTGAAGATTTCCCGTCAGGATATTTGGCGACGGGTGCAGAAGAGCAAAGAGCTGAAGGAAGAGCAAGAACTCGCCCGTGAAGCGATTAAGGACGGTGCGGAGTCTGTCGTTGCTCAGGAAATTGCCCGAGGAAACTGGAAGGTCGCTCTGCAAGTCCTGAAGACTTTAGGGAAAGACAGGGGCTACGCGGAGCGGCAAGAAGTTACAGGCGCAGACGGGCAACCGTTGCCTTCTCTCGACCCGAAGCTATTCGAGATTGAATTTGTGAAGTCTCGGTTCAAGGGCGAGAAAGATGCCACTGAATAGAGACAGAGAACGTTTTAAATTCCCTGACGCCTTTGAAGGGATATTTGACCCTCACCGTTACAAAGTATTCTACGGCGGGCGCGGAGGGGCTAAGAGCTGGAGCGTCGCAAGGGCGCTTTTGATTCTGGCCTCGACCAAGAGGATGCGCATTTTATGCGCTCGTGAGTTGCAAGTGAGTATCGGGGATTCGGTTCATCGTCTGCTGTGTGACCAGATAGCGGACATGAAACTGACCCCGTATTTTTATATCACTAAGAGCAGTATCGTCTGTACAGTCACGGGAAGCGTTTTCATCTTCAAGGGGCTACGGCACAACTCAACCGAGATTAAGTCCCTTGAAGGTATCGACTTGTGCTGGGCTGAAGAAGCGCAAGCGATAAGCTCCGATAGCTGGGATATTCTTATTCCGACCATCCGTAAGAGCGGTTCGGAAATCTGGATAACGTTCAACCCGTTGAATCCTGATGACGCGACTTGGCAGAGGTTCGTCCTGTCTCCGCCTGATGACGCGCTTGTCAAAAAAGTAAATTGGGACGATAACCCGTGGTTTCCTGACGCGTTAAACAAGGAGAGGGAATATTGCCTCCGTGTCGACCCTGATGCCTATTCGTACATCTGGGAGGGCAATCCGCGCATTTTCAGCGATGCCCAGATATTCAGGCACAAATTCCTCGTGGAATCTTTCGAGACTCCTGAAAATGTCCGCTTTTACCATGGCGCGGACTGGGGATTTGCCAACGACCCGACTGCTGTGGTGCGGTGCTTTATTCAGGGCGATAAGCTCTACGTTGACCGTGAGGCGTACGGAGTTGGTGTGGAGCTGGATGAGACCCCACAACTATTCGACAGTATTGAGACGGCGCGAAAATGGCCTATTAAAGCGGACAGTTCTCGCCCTGAAACAATCTCATACATGGCGCGGCACGGCTTCCGTGTGACAGGGGCAAAGAAGTGGCAGGGAAGCGTCGAGGATGGTCTCGCGGTGCTGAAGTCATTCGAGAAAATAGTCATCCATCCACGGTGCAAACACACGGCGGATGAGTTCAGGCTTTACAGTTACAAGGTCGATAAAAACAATGGCGACGTACTCCCGATAATCGTGGATGCAAACAACCATTGCATTGATGCCCTGCGGTACAGTCTTGACGGTTACATCCGTCAGGGGCGCGGAACTCTGAACATCGACCCGAAAATCCTGCGGCGAGGAGGTTTCTAAGATGCCGAAGAAAGAAAGTTTTCTCCAAAAGTTTTACAACGCCGCAAAGGAATTTGCGGGGTTCTCGACCATGCCCACGGTGGATGATGTGCGGGCAGTGTATGGGCCAGCACAGACACTCGGTGCGCCTGAAGAAGTCCGTGTGGCGATGGACTCCCAGCTCTACGATTCAGGGGTGTATTCGCTGATTCAGCATACCGTTGAGCTGGGGCAGATGCCGATGGCGGAGTTCGTCGGTTACGGTATGTTGCAGAGCATGAGCCAGAACGGACTGTTACGTGCCTGTATCGAAACCGTTGCGGATGATATGACGCGCAACTGGATAAAGCTGGAGAAAGGCCTTGATGACCCCGATGCTGATGCCGATGGCGAGATTTCACCCGAAGAGAAGGAGCGCATAAAGGAAGAGGAACGCGAAGGTTCGACCCTCGTCGATGAAATGATGAGGACTATGAATAAGTACCATCTTCGCGAAGTCTTCCACGATGCTCAGGAACTTGTCGGGTATGAAGGCGGCGCGATGATTTACATCGACACTGGGGCGATAGGTGAAGAGCTGAAGACTCCGCTTAACCTGACGAATTATACGGGTGAGCTGAAGATGGGCGACTTGAAGGGATTCATAGTCGTTGACCCCGTGAACGTGTTCCCCGGTCTTTATAATTCCACTGACCCCCTGCGTACTGACTACTTCGTCCCGAAGACGTGGTGGGTGCTGGGGCAAGAGGTTCACGAGAGTCGCCTTGTCCGACTGGTCGATAATGAAGTCCCGATTCTGCTGAGGCCCTCGTATAACTTCATGGGTATCCCGCAAGCGCAGATTCTTTGGGATTATGTTCTGCATTTCCAACAGTGCAGAATTGCGGCGACTGAACTCGTGACGAAGCACTCCATGACCGTCTTCAAGACGCAAATTGGCGATATTCTATTCTCAGGCGAAGGCACTCGCGCCCTCGACACCCGCATCAAATACTTCAAACAGAACAGGGACAATCTTAACATCGTCGCGATTGACAAGGAGAATGAAGACCTCGTCAATGTTGAGTCTTCCGTTGCGGGCGTTGATTCAATCTGCAAGCAGTCCCTCGAATACCTTGCGGCGATTAACCGCACTCCAGCGGTTAAACTGCTGGGGCTGTCGCCTACTGGATTCAACGCCACAGGCGAGTCGGACATCCGTAACTATTACGACCACATCAAAAGCCAGCAAGAGAAGATATTTCGTGACGGGTTGCAGAAATGCCTTGATGTACTCCAGCTGAACCTGAACGGCAAAATCGACAAGTCGCTCAAGTTTGAGTTTGTACAGTTGAGCGAAGAAGACAAGAATACACTCGTCCAGTATCAGAAGACCAAGGCGGATGTAATCGGCGGCTTGCTCGACCACAATATTATCAGCGGCGAAGAAGCACGCAAGGCCCTGAGTGATGACCCGGATTCGGGATTCAGCGGTCTCGACCCTGATGAAGTCCCTGAAGATGAAGGCGGAGCGGGCGAGATGCCCGGTATGGGCGGCGAGATGCCCGAAGGCATGGGCGGAGAACCGCCGCAGGGGAGCAATCCAGAAGAAGGCCCTGCCGCGCCTGAAGGCGAAGAAAAGCAACAGCCGCCCGAAGGACAAGTTGACAAACCTACCGCCGGTGATAAAATAATGGCGGGCAGTCGGGGGCTTGCTCAGGACGCTGGCGAAGAGGATGAACGCTGGATAACCACGAAGAATAATCACCGGGTGCTGATTGATGAAGAAGGCACTGTACGGGCTGGCATGGGTGGAAAGTTTGACGGAGAGAAGATAAATACAGTCGCCAAGACAAGTAAACCCTCATCACCTTCTGAGGATAAAACAAAGAAGTTAGACAGTTTACTCGATGACCTTGAGAAGATTCAGATTCAGCAAGACCTTAACACGTTTAACTTCATGAACAAGCAGATTTCCGTGACCGAATTTAAAGCGAAAAATGCCGAGCTAAAAAAACAAAAAGAACCGATTCAGATTGAAGTCGCCAATTTGCAGAAATCTGGGGTTATGTCTACAGCAGAGAAACAAGCCGAAGAGCGAAAGGAACAAGAGAAGTCGGCTCTTCGTCAGAATGTCAAGCAGATGTCTGATGAATGGGAAAAGCAGTTCCCGAATGATGTCGCAAACCCTGTGACCCCGGTTGACCCGAAAGTATTGACCAAGGACGAAATAATCCAGTCATTGCCTCCCGCTTGGGGCGCGGAACATGCTCAGGAGTTCGTTGATGCGGTGCATAATTACACTAAACAGCATACCGATAAAGATGAATATCGCAAGTCTAAATACAATGCGGCAGTTGACTACGGTATTCGTCACTCCAGCCTGAAATGGGACAACGGCGTTATCTATCGCGGAACTGGCGTTAAACAGGCGGAATTCGATACCTACAAGGTCGGCGGCGTGCTGACCCAGCACGGTCTGTCGAGTTGGTCGCAGGACAAACTAAAAGCAGAGTCCTTCAAGAATGACGATGAGGGGAAAGTCCCAGTTGTCTTTATTGACAAAACGCAAGGGCCGAGGAACGCCATGTCGGTTGAGGACATCAGCGCATTTAGGGGCGCACAAACTGAGAAAGAAGTCCTTTATGCAATCGACCAGCCGTTCAGGATTCTGTCCATGAAGCAAGAGGGGGGGAGGAACTTAATTGAAGTCGAAGCAGTCAGAAAGAAAGCGTAACCCAAACGAAACCGAGGAATCTGCGCTCTATTGGAAGTGGAGAAACGATGAATCACCGACCTACACTCCACCAGACCAGATTAACCCTGATGATTACGAACCAGACGTGTACAACGTGGAGAAGAAAGGCGACTCTTAACAGAGCCGCCTTTTTTTGTGCTATGGAAGAGGGGTAAAAACTGCGATGAACTTCGTTGATTGGCTTGTGAAAAGCGGCGTAGTTTTTACCGCTGACGATGGTAGACTTGAGCAAGTTGACAAAAACTCGCCTCGTGATAAAATCTTATTGGGGCGCTGGCTGGCGCGTGACGCTGACCCTGAAGAAGAACACTGGATAACGACCAAAAATAACCATCGTGTCTTGCTGGATGAAGAGGGAGAAATTCAGGCGGGCATGGGCGGCGCTTTTAATGGTCAGAAAATCAACAAGATTCCCAAGGTCGGCGGAACTCCAGTTAAACCGACTGGCATGAAGTTTGCAAACCCCGATGCAATTAAGGCGCAAATCAAAGACTTGTCGGAGGGGTATTCACTCCCTGATGATGAACAGGACGAATTCTTCCATGAGCAGAATACCCTGCGGGCTGAACTTCAAGAGTCCGAGTGGAGCAAAGAATACGCGAAGGATAAGCCGGGACAGTCGTTCACAGACAAGTCCGATACTCCAGACGAGAATACCCTGAAATCATCGTTGCCGCAAAAATGGGGCGCTGACCACGGTCAGGAATTTATTCACGCTGTGGTCAACTATACAGGCGGAGACTGGGACGAGTGGAAATATGACTCGACCATTGACTACGGGATTCGGAACTCGACCCTGAGATGGGACAAGGGAGACCTTGCCAGAGGGGTTCGGCTACATCCCGAAGAACTTGCGGCGCTGAAGGTCGGCGGCTATTATGTCGGCAAGGGGCTGGAAAGTTGGTCTTCGAGTATGGATGTCGCCAAGTCCTTCACGGAAGGATGCAAGGAAGACCAGAGCAGGGTCGTTCTGATTGATAAGACCAAGGGCGTCCGCAATGCTGTCCCCATTGCTGGCATTAGCTTCGAGCCTCAAGAAAAAGAGGTTCTGTACGCCATGAATCAAGGCTTTAAAATCCGCGCAATGAAGAAAGAAAAGGTGGATATTCGCGGGAAGGAACGGGAGGTGACGTTCGTTGAACTCGAATCGCTCTAACACTGAGGGACAGGAAGAAGTCCGCAAAGGCTCGTTGTTTGACAAGTGGTCGAGAAGCTCAGGTACGTTCTCTGATACTCCGCCAGTTCCTTTTGGCTCGACTGCTACGGCAATAGAAAACAGGGAGAAGGATAAAGCGACCTCTTAACAGGGGTCGCTTTTATTATTGTTTGGGGGAAGGGGCGCGAAAAGTGCCGCCGCGCAGAAAAATCAGGAGAAGGGTGCAGACTGTTCGCGCCGTCCGCCCTAATGTGGGGCTGGAAAAGGAATATCGCAGACGTTTGCAACGGCTCATTCAGAAGATGGCAAAGTCTGTCGAGTATCATCTTCGGGCTGAATACAGGCGAAACGAGAGTAAAATCGGCCTGATTGCACAGGATGCCTCGCCAGCGGTTGAGTTGCAGAAAATTCTTCGCTCATTGCTTCGCAGATGGCAAAAGGTATTTTCTGAAGAGGGGCGCAAGATTGCCTACTGGTTAGTCAGCAGGGCGAAAGGACGCGGGAATTCCGCGATGAAAAATGCTCTTAAGGCGGCGGGCATAACGGTGGAGTTCAAACCATCCCGCGCCGAACAATACATGATGAGTTCGTTGATAGAGGCGAACGTTGCCCTGATAAAGACCATCCCAGAGGAATATTTCACTCGTATCGAGGGCATGGTACAGCGTTCCGTTCAGGCTGGCAGAGACGTGGGGCAGTTGACTGAAGAGCTGTACGACAGTTTCGACATTACCCGCAAGCGGGCGGCGATGATTGCCAGAGACCAGAACAACAAAGTTACGGACGGGCTGAACCGAGTCCGTGATGCTGGGCTGGGCATTGAGGAAGGTATATGGATTCATGTACCGGGCAAGAAGAGCAGTCGCCACTCGCACATGATGATGGATGGGAAGAGGTTCAAGCTCAGTGAAGGAATGTACGACCCTGATGTCGGGCGGTTCGTCCACTGCGGGGAATTGGTGAATTGCCAGTGTATCTATCAACCCGTTATTCCGACATTTGGAGAGCAGACTTCGCCTGAAGGGAGTGAAGAAGAATGAACAGCATGAATGAAAGAATTACGTTTGATTCAGTCTCCGCAAGGCGAGTCGATGAGAACGGATTCCTCCATGTAGAGAAGTGTCACATCACCAAAGAGCAAGTCGTTCCGTATTATGGACGGGAGATTCCGGGCTGGCACGACATGGGCCTTGACCCTGACAAAATTTATCAAGTGTATCGCCCTGCTGAGGAACTTGAGAAGAGTTACCAGACGTTCAACGGCCTCCCGCTCCAGCTGGAACATCACCCTGACAGTGCCGAAAATCCTCAGACCATCCACAGGGTGGGTTCGCTTGGCACGGATGCCGAGTGGAATCCTCCATACATCGACATCACTCTGAGCATAACTGACCAGCGGGCAATCGATGCGATTCAGGACGGGCGCTTTAAGGAGTTGAGCGCGTCGTACCAGTACGAGCCAGTGCTGAGGAAGGGCGAGTTCGATGGCAAGCCCTATGACATCGTCATGACGAACATCAGGGGCAACCACGTTGCGCTGGTGCGCGAAGGAAGGGCTGGCCCTGATGTCGTAGTCGCTGACTCGAACACAGTGAAGAGGCGCAGAAAGTCGGTGGATACCGTGAAGGAACTGAACGGCTGGCTGGAATCAAGGCGGAGCATGATTGACCAGATAACCCCGTTTACGTGGCATGTCGCAAAAGACAGTGTTTCAGATAGCAAAGAGTTCGATGCATGGTATCGACTTAACTCACAAATCCTGCCGCCATCGCTTTCCGAATCGTTTAATCTGTGGTATAATAGACTTGCCAGCGATGCGGAGGGGGAAGAACCGGAAGACTGGATAACCATCCGGGGAAATCATATTCCTGTCCGAGAGGGAGAGACCAAGAAAGAAGCGGCACAACGGTTTTTGGTCGATAAGCTGGCGGAGAAAAAGCGCGGCTTTAAACCCGCCAAAAATCCGCTTACCGTGTCTGGGAAACCGATAGGTTCGCCCACCGATAAGGTCATCAGCAAATTCAAAACCTTTGACGAGCTGAAGACGCACATGGCGGACATCAACGGCAAGATGAAGTTCGGCGAGGCCAGCGATGGAGACCGCACCTTGAAGTCGTACCCTGATTTGCAAAAAGCCTACGAGCAAGCCGCCAGCAACGGCCCTGCGTTTGCTAAAGACTATGAGGAAATCAGCAGGGCAATCGGTGGTGAGATGTACGGCAAGGAATTCGGCATTAAGGGCGCGGGTTCGCTTGAGCGGAAGATTCGCGATAACGTGGCAAAAGCAAAGGAAAAAGGCGAGTCGCTGACCCCTGAGCAAGCCCTGAACAAAATGACGGACGTTGTCCGTTTCACAACTCTTGCCAACGACCAAGAAGTCCCGAAGGTCACGAAGAACCTGATTGACCAGATGCAGAAGCGCGGCTACGAGGTCGTTGAGGTCGATAACAAGTGGAATGATGACTATGCTTATAAGGGAGTTCACGTTCTATTCCAGAAAGATGGAGTTACCTTTGAATCGCAGATTCATTCCCCGAACGGCATGATTATCAAGAATAAACTCCATCCCCTTTATGAGATTGAACGCGATGAATCAAAGCCGAAGGCGGAGCGCGATGAGGCCCATGCGAAACAACTGGAAATCGCCAAGGGGTACGAACGCCCCAAGGGCATTGAATCTATAAAGAGCTGGAAGAAATCAAAGGATGGAGGGGTGTATAATGGCTGAGTACAAGTATTACAAGGACTTGATAGGGCTAGACCGTGTAAACGGGGACAAGGTTCAGCACTTGAACTCACAAACCCACGAGTGGACGGACTTCGACTACAAGAAGTTTTACACGGCGATTGGCGATTACAAATGGGCGCAGGACTATATGACGCTCACGCCAGAACAGGCTCGTCAGTTCGTAAAGGATGAGTACGGGCTTGATGAGATTCCTGAATAAGGTACAAAGATAAAAGAGCGTCCCTGCAAAGGGGCGCTTTTTTTATACATAGATGGCAACGCCGCCGTTCAGCTCAGGCTGGGCGGCGATTTTTTTCGAGTAAGGAGTGGTACGAATGGCGAAGAAAGTAAGGAGATTGCCCTTTGCCGTGCGGCTCGGATTCGCTATGGATGCCGTGCCAGAAGCGGCAAAGGCAAACCTCAACGGCGGTTCGCTGATGATGGCAATCAATGCCATTGAAGCACAGCGCAACGGCATCGACCCGCGCAAACTGGGGCTGGACATTGACAAAGACTCGACCGTCGAGGAGATTGTCGCGAGATTTTGCCCTGAGTGCGATGAGGAAAGCGCGGCCTCCGTTGGCGAACTGCTGACGAAGCTGAAGGGAACGCCTGAGACGGTCTCGGTTGAGACTACGGAAGAACCCGCTGAGGAAGCGCCCGCTAAGGAAGAGGAAGCCCCTGCTGAAGAACCCAAGGTCGAGGACGAGGAAGAGACCGAAGGCGAAGAGAAGGCTTTTGCTGAGGGTGTTGATTTCGGCGAGGAAAAAGAGAAGGAAGAGCCGCTGAAACTCGACCGCGAGCACGAGGCTGAGGGCATGGAAAAGGCCGAGGAAGAAAAGCCCGCTACCGATGAGGACAAGGACGCCAAGATTGAGGCCATTCTCGCTTCACTCCCTGACCTCGATGAGGAGCAGAAGGGTAAACTTGCGGACGCTCTGAAAGACCTTGCTTATAGTGAGGCTACGGGCGAAGACGAGGAGCCTGAAGAGCTTTCCGAGGTCACTGAGGAAGAAGAGACTACCGAGGAAGAACCGCCTATGGCTACTGACCGCAAGCCTCGCCGCAAGATGGCAATGGATGCGAACAGCATTGAAAAGCGCGTTCGCGCCAAGATGGTCGCTGACTTCAAGGCTCGTTCCCGTGCGGCGGCTCAGGTCAGGAACATCCTCGGCAATGTCGATGTGATGGCCTACGACAGCGCCTCTGCGATTTATGGTGATGCCCTGACCAAGGTCGGAATCAATATCCGCCCCTACGACCCCTCGGCTTATGCGGCAATGTTTGCGGCATACAACGCAAGCAATGGCGTAAAAGCGGTCGCGAAGGATGCCATGCCTGTCTCGTACAGCGGCGCGTTCGCGAACCTGAAGAACATTAAGATTGGCGATTAACGAAGGAGGAATTTAAAAATGGCGTATAACCAGATTGGACTCTACGCGCCCGTTGCTGTGGCGGGCATGAAGGCAACTCCCGACCAGAGTGTTTATACTCCGACGAACTACCTTGTGGGTGATGTTGCCGGTATCCCTGTTGGCACGTTTGTTGCGGCCTCCTCGACGGAGGGTGAGGCTACCGCTACCATCACCGGCGCAACTGACATCATCGGTTTTGTTGAGCGCGTTATCAATGCCTTCAACTTTAACCTGAAAAGTGCTGGTTCGCTGACCCTCCCCGAGGGCAGTCTGATGACCATCGCTGTGAAGGGTGACTACTATGTTGCCGCCCCTGCGACCGTGAGCTTTGGCGATACTGTTTACTGCGGTGCTACTGGCGCGATTGTCGCCTCTACAGCCGCAACGAAATACGACACGGGCTGGAAGTATAAGACTGCTGGCGATGCTGACGAGATGGTCATCATCTCGAACTGGGCGTAACGCCTGAAGAAAGGACTGATTGACATGGCACGTATTCCGAACTTTGAAGATGTCCGTGCGCTTGGATTCACTTTCCCCGGTGCTCGTCACTGGATTGAACCCGGCAAGCTGAAGGCGCTGGCTCAGGATGCCGCGCTCGTGACCACGCCCAACACGCTCGTCCCTGCTGAGATTCTGGGCTATATTGACCCCACGGTCATCGAGATTATGACCGCTCCTCGCCGTGCGCGTGAAATCTACACTGAGGAGAAAAAAGGCACGTGGACTACGCCCTACGCCAAGTGGCGCAGGGAAGAGTACGTTGGCGGTATCACTCCTTATAGCGACTACGCTAACGGCGTGACCTCCGACGTGAACACCGACTGGGCGCAGAGAGAGCAGTATCTTTACCAGACCACGATTACCTACGGCGACCTCGAACTTGCTGTTTCCAGCGAAGCAAAGATTAACCTCGCGGCCTCGAAACAAAAGGCGGCGGCTCAGATTATGGACATTGCCGCGAACAAGTTCTATCTGCTGGGCGTGAACAATCGCGACATCTACGGTATCCTGAACGACCCCAACCTTCCCTCGGCGATTTCCCCGATTGACATCGGCGGTGGTGTCACTGATTGGGAGAGCAAGTCGACCACGCAGATTTACAACGACATCCTGAAACTGTTCGCGAAACTTCAGGAACAGTCGCAGGGCTGGATTGACCAGAGTACGCCGATGAAACTCTGCATTTCCAACAACATGAACCACTTCCTCGGTGTCGCGACCGACTTCAACATTTCGGTTCAGGACATGCTCGACAAGTATTTCTCGTCTCTGACCGTGGTGGTTCTTCCTGAGCTGAACACGGCGGGTGGAGAGGTCGTTATGCTTGTTGCTCCCGAAGCTACGAACCAGAAAACTGGTATTCTTGCCTTCGGCGAGAAATTCATGGCGGGCCGCGTGATTCCTGACCTTTCGAGCTTCCGTCAGAAATTTACTGCCGGTACGTATGGTGCGATTCTTCACCAGCCCTTCGCTATTGCGTTGATGACTGGTATCGAAGCTGAGTAAATAAGTCTGGAGGGGACATCATGGCAAGAACTAAAAACACTGCAACAAAGGCGAAGAAGACAGCAAAGACCACCGTCGATAACACGGTGGTCGATTCCATCCCTGTGAAGGCGGCAAGTAAAACGGCAACCGCTGTGTCCGATTCTGTCGTGATTGCGCTGAACTCCGCTCATGGTATTGAGTTCGATATTTCAGGCAACCGCAAGGTGCGGATTAACGGCAATGCTGAAGGACTTCGCGGGAAGGACAAGGGGCATATTCCTGTCGGCGCGTTCGGCTTGACGGTTGTGAAGCGGGCGGATTGGGAAGAGGTTAAAAAGCGTTATCATAAAATGCGCGTCTTCCGCAGTGGACTGCTGGTCGAAGCTACATCCAAGACAGAGGCAGAGGAAGAAGCGGAAGAGCGTAAGGATACGCGCAACGGACTTGAACCCATCGACCCCAATAAAGACCCCCAGCTTCGCGGGCGTATTGCGGAAACTTCCGCACCTGATGCTGAGTAAGGAGTCAGGCGATGTCGTCTGTCGTGAGTTTTAGCGCGGATGAGTTCCGTGCGGGGTTTCCTAAGTTCACGACTACCCTAATCACAGATGCAGAACTGCAAAACGCGTTCGATGTGGCGTGTTTGATTGTGGACAATACACCGAACAGTCCGATTCCGTATGACCCTGATAACAACGTTGTCATCAGGAAGACGTTGCTCTATTTGCTTGTCTGTCATCTTGCCACGATGTCACTCTGGCCGCTTGGACAGGCTGGCCCGCTGGCTTCCGCCTCTGAGGGAAGCGTGAGCAGTTCCTTCTCGCTTCCCTCCGGGGGCTTGTCTGGGGCATGGTTCAAACAAACGCCTTGCGGTCAAACCTTCTGGCAAGTCTCCGCGCCCTTCAGACTTGGCCTTATTTCAGGCAAAACGACCCACTATCACCCTTGGGGGTAAAACAGTATGGCAAGCGTAAAGATGGAGCGTCACGGGTCAATGTCGGGCGTTTTGCGGCAGATTGGCGCGAACCTGAAGACTGCAAAAGTGCGCGTCGGTATTTTTTCTAACGCGACTACTGATGACGGGAAACTCATTGCAGAATATGCAACCTACAACGAGTTCGGGACTTCCCGCATCCCTGCGCGTCCTTTCATGAGGACAACGATGCAGAATCACAGCACCGAATGGCAGAATACATTCGCGGGCATGATTAAGGGACAGGCGGAAGACCCTATCGCAGTCGATAAGGCGTTGCGGATGGTCGGGGTACAAGCAGTCGGGCATATTCGCGAGACCATCAAGTCGAATCTGCCGCCGCCTAACGCGGAGAGTACACGGCGCAAAAAGACCAAAGTGATTACAGGCGCGAAGGGGAGACCGATGCGGGATGGCAACGGCGATGTTGTGACCTACGCTCCGGGTACGCTTATTGATACTGGTGCAATGATTCAGGCTATTGCCTTCGAGGTGAATCCCGAATGAGCGGAGGAATCAATCTTCATGATGTGGTACGCAGTGCGATAACTACCGTTCACCCTGACGAGACCGTTGCTCTTTATTTCAACGCTGGTCAGGTAAACAACTGGGGTGAAGTAACGCCTATCTACGAAGGGCCGTACTCAGTACAGGCTCAAATTCAAAGCGAGTCCGATGCGGCCCTGTTTCACAGCAATAACGCTGGGATGAACACAGAAACAATCAAGGCGTATTTTTACCAGTCGGAAGACTCGCCAATCGCAGAACTGAGCAGATTTAAAGAGCGCGGCGGCGACATGTTCCAGCGTTCGGATGGGTCGTGGTGGTTGATTACTGCGTTGCCTGATAACTTCTCGTCTGTTGGGTGGATTTCAGCCCGTGCGACTCTGCAAGTCAATGGGCCGCAGAATATCCAGCCTCCGCCTTCTCCGCCTTCTCCGCCTTCAGAGGATGAGGAAGGAGACGGTAACGAATGACTTTTCCGCTTCCGACAAATCCGACCCATGTCGGTGTTCCTCCTGTCTATGAGGCAGTCGGCAGATTCCTCTTGCAGTACGCTGTACCGGCAGTTCCGCAAGCGAACATTATCAAGGGGAATCAAAACAGAATCGCGTTGCCGAAAGGCACAAATGAATACATCATCATGACGGTATTGAACCATTTCCGCCATGGAACGAATGTGTATGAGTTTGATGCGCGGCAAGTTCCCCATGAGGCAGACGGAACAGACATTACCAAAGAACTGGTCGAGATTGAGGTACAAATAGACTGTTACTCCGATACTGATGCAGGGCGGCAGAGGGCTACGGCTATCGAGATGATGGCACGAAGCCCTTATGCCGTCCGTTTTTTTAAGCAGTTCGGGATGTCTTGCCTCTATGCTGATGACGTGCGAGATTTGACCAACGTGACAGATTCTGACCAGTTCGTGAACCGTTACATGACGGTTCTCCATCTGACTTATTGGGCGACAATAGCGCAAGCCCTTCCGTGGTTTGATGCGGTAAATGTGGATTTAAAAAATGTGGACGTGACTTTTCCGCCCACAGAAAAGGAGTGATTAACGAATGGCTATCCCTGCTTCTCTAATTGTCAACGTCACCCCTCGTCTTATTAACGCGGGCGGAACTGACCTCGTCATGAACGGGTTGCTCTTGACCACTAACCCTCTTATCCCGACTTCAGGTTCGGTGGTTCAGTTCTCCTCGGCGGCTGACGTTGGCGAGTATTTTGGCACTAATTCGGATGAATATGCGTTCGCTGTGCGGTATTTCCTTGGCTACGACAACTCGTTCAAGAAACCGCGCAATCTGTTTGTTGGCCTTCGCGTCCCCTCTGACGTTGCTGGCTGGCTGAGGGGCGGCAAAAACACCGCAACTCTTGCGTCGCTTCAGGCCGTTACTGATGGCGCGATGGAAATTGGAATCGATGGCACGGCGGTTTCCCTGTCTTCCGTTGACCTTAGCTCCGCTACCAGCCTGAGTGATGTCGCGGCAACTCTTACGACTGCTTTCAGCTCGGCGGCAACGGTTACCTATTCCAGCTTTACAAACGCTTTCCAGATTAACTCGGACACTGTTGGTGCAAGTTCTGCTGTCTCTTATGCCAGTTCCCCCGCGTCTGGTACTGACCTCTCGGCCCTGCTGAATCTTACAGCTGAGGCTGGCGCGGTTGTGTCGCCCGGTGTTGCCGCTATGACCCCTGCGGAGAATTTTGCGGCGATTAAGGCCATTACGGATAATTGGGTGTCGTTTACCACGACGTATCAGGCGACCGATGATGAAACCCTTGCGCTGGCGGCTTGGGCTACTGGTCAGGGAATCGACTATCTGTATGTCCCGTGGAATGATGAGGATGAACTGTCCGACATCACCGTTGATACGAGCATTGCTGACCAGCTGGAAGAGGCAAACGCTGGCGCGACTGCTGGAGTTTATGACTACAACTACGACACTGCGGCTTTTGTTGCGGGCGCGATTGCAAGTATCGACTGGAACCGCCTCAATGGAACAATCACGCTGGCTCATAAACATCAGACTGGACTTGCGGCCCGTGTCAATGATGCGGCAACTGCTACCGCTCTTGAGGGCAAGACGTGGAATTTTTACGGGAATTACGCCACTCGGAATGACCAGTTTTTGAGGTTCTTCCCCGGTTGCATGTTCGGTGAATACAAGTTCATCGACCCGTACATCAACGCCATCTGGCTGAAGAATGTTCTTCAGGTGTCCATTATGAACGGCCTCGGCAATGTGGGTCGTGTTCCCTACAATGAGCAGGGCTACGCACTTATCCGCTCTTGGATTCAAGACCCCGTTGACCGCGCCAGAAGAAACGGCGTGATTGACAGGGGATTGATGCTGAGTGAAAGCCAGCGGGCGCAGATTATCAGCGAAGTCGGTTACGACATCAGCAAAGAACTGTTCACGAACGGTTACTACGTCATTGTGGAAGACCCCGGCGCAAGCGTCCGCGTGAACCGTGAAAGCCCGACTGTTTCGCTGTATTACACTTATGCGGGCAGTGTCCATCGCATTGACCTTGCCAGCACGGCGATTGTCTAAGGGGGTGACGTGGTATGAGCTTCGATATTACCAGCGCAAATTCGACTTTGTACCTGACCGTTGAAGAGCTTTACCCCAACGGGGTGCAGTTGATGCAGTTCTCGACTGACCAGAGTTACGCCTCTGAAAGCGAACAGATTGCTGAGACCCGTATGGGCGTTGACGGCATGATGGTTGCGGGGTATACCCCGAACATTAAGCAAGTCACCGTCTCGCTTGAGGTGTCTTCGCCTTCTGTCGCTGTGTTCGACTATATCCTTCAGGCGACCAAGGCCAATCGAAAACCGTACCGTTGTAGTCTCGTGGCGGAAGTTCCCAGTATTGGCAAGACGTTCACGTGGAGCTACGGCACACTTCAGACTGGTTCGCTTTCTGGCGGGGCGTCGAAGGTGCTGAACCCCATGCAGTACGTCTTCCATTTCCAAGACTCGGAAGTCTCGGACAACGGACTGACGCAGAACTAAACTGATTGGAGGGGCAAACCATGCTTAAAACAAAAATCATCACACTGAAGGATGGCGGCAACGAGCTGAAATTCAAGATTCGCCAGATGACCGCCACTGATATGGAAGACTGGATTATGCGCTTTGTCCAGATTGCGGCCTCGGCTGATATGGGCGATTCTTCAGGCGGTATCGAGTCTTTTGTTGAGACTGTAAAAGACCACCTCGGCAAATTCATTGCGGGGGTTGACTACGCCAAGTTCAAACCGCTTTGGGATGAACTGCTGAAGTGTTGTTCGAAAATGGATGACCGTGTCGAACAGCAGTGTGATGTTGATAATGTGAACGGCTACATTTCCAACTTTATGACTCTCATCAATCTGCGGGTGGAGGCGCTGAAACTGAACTTCGATTTTTTTACCGAAGAAAAGGCCTCCGAATCCCCCAAACATGGAGCGGTCATTCAGGCAAAAGGGAAGTAAGGCTAATCGATTACGCAAATACGACGCAAGTTCTTGGGACTGTTATGTCTCAGGGACTTGCGTCGCTTTATGAATTGCAGACCGTATACAGCTACGAGGATGCTTGGCTCATGTTTGAAATCGCGCTCGTGAATAACTATAACAAAGCGGCGATATTAAGGTCGGTGACTGAGTAAATGCCAGAACTGGAATCGCTAACTTTTGACATAACTATGAACACCGCAGAGTTCGAGCAAGGGGCGCAGAACATTGAGGCCGTCCTTCGCCAGCTCATGGGCGGCGCGTTCCAGTCGCTTGCTCAGGCAGTCGAAGGGATTGCTCAGAACCTCCTCGGTGTAGTCGGCAACGGCAATGCAATGGGCAATGCCCTGACCCAAAGCGGAGATGCCGCCACAAACGCCATCCAGAATGTAACAAAGGCAACTCGCAACACAGAAGCGCAAACACAGGCAACGACTTCCCGTATTAGCGCACTTTGGGAAACTGCGGCGCGGCGTATCTCGTTCAGCATGAAGAGCGCGATGAGTTCCTTCGTCGGGCCGCTGGCGGCAGTGTTCGGCATACATCAACTTTTTAGCCAATACACAGGCACGGCAGACCGTCTGGGCAAAATGGCCGACTCCCTGAATATGAACATTGAAGATATTCAGGGATGGAGCGAAGCGGCGATTCGTGCGGGCGGCAGTGCTGAAGGTTTCCAGATGTCGCTTCGCTCTTTGAACCGCCAGCTTCAAATGATGGCGGCTACTGGCAAAAAAGGCGGCAAAAAGGGCGGCGCTGGCGGCGGCATGATGGGCGGCGGGCTGGGCGCGTTGCTCCAAGAGATGAAGATAAACCCCAAGGAGAACGGGAAAACCAAGGATATTTTCCAGTTGCTCACGGAAATTGCGGGCGGCGCGGAGAAGATGGATAAGCAAGCCTTTGCGGGGCTTGCCATGCGCTCCCGTATCGACCAAGGGACGATACAGCTCTTGCAGAAGGGGCGCGAAGAGGTCGAGCGTCTCATTGCAAAGCAGAAAGCCCTCGGTGTTTACACAAAAGAAGATGCCAAAATCGCGGCGGAGTTCAAGGACGCACTTGCTGACCTGACGCAAGTGTTTAAGATGACTGCGGCGGTTATCTTGAGGGCAGTAACGCCTGTGCTGTCTTCCGTTGCGAAGGTTTTAACTGATTTAATCCTTGTGGTTCGACAGCATGGTGATGCAATAAAGACCGTGCTTTTGCTTCTTGTGGGGAAGTTCATCTACGGCGTTTATCCAATTCTTATTGTTGCGTTTAAGGATATAAAACGTCGGTTAATTGAACTTGCGGCATTGTATTTGCTGAAGATAAAAACAGTCGCCACGCAAACTGTGGTTTCTTTAAAGGCGATTACGATTTCCGTGGCAACTCTAAAGGCGGCATTTATGAGCTTGTTCTCGTTGCTGGCCTCGTTTGTCTTGCCGTTTGTCATTGAGGATATTTTCAGTTTCTTCCAAGGCAAGGTTTCGTATACGGGAGATTTTGTCTACTGGCTAAAGTCTCTGCCGAAGAAAATAAAAGAGATGGTCGATAAGACCGTCAAATGGGTAAAAGAAGCGGCGGAGGATATTAAAAAGTTCTTCGTTGACCTTTGGAATAAGTTCCTTGATGAAGTAACAAAGGACTTACCCGAACCAGTCCGCAAGATGCTCGGCGTAGGAAGAACCAAAGAAGAACAGGCGAAGGTCGATGCAGTAAAGGCGAGTGTCGAAAACGCAAGACAGCAAGCGCAAAAAAGCGGCACTTCGCTGATGGATTCCGGTGACCCTAGAGACAATGAGCCGTTGCCAAAACAGGCAGAACCTGAGACCCAAACGCCCCCTGTGAATAAAGCGGCGAAGACAACGCCTGACTCCAAAAAAGACGCCCCATTGTCAAGACAGGCGAAACCTGAACCCAACGCCCACTCAGCAGTAAAAGCGCCTGAAAAAGCGCCTTCTGCCTATGATAATAGCTCGATGTTCTCTTTCTTCGGCAATATTGCGGATAAGCTGGGCAAAGCAATAGGAGTTGTCCCCGTTGAGGCGATGGCCTCACAAAGCGCCGCTAACGGTGTTTCCGTTGTGAACAATAACAAGTATGAAGGCGCAAAAGTAAAGGCCGACATGAATATTCCGATAACCAACAATTTCTACGGACAGCAGAACCCTGAAGATTATGCTGGTAAGTTCGCTCCTGTGGTAAAGAAGGCGGCGGACGAACTTAACGACCTACTTGCTGACCATAACCCCGCTGTGAATGTTTCAGGCGGAGGAACGACTGAGTAAAAAGGGGGATAACGATGCCGACTTACGAACCAGAGGATTGGCTTTTGCTGGGCGAAGGCGACGAAGAAGTCCTTTCGTTTAACTCCCTTTTGGAACTCAATGTCGAAAGCAACGGCTCAGTCCCAGCTCAGGTCGTTGAGCAGGGCGGTTTTGCGGCATACAACAAAACACAAGAGCCGCTAAACGTCACAGCGTCCGTGGCGATTGAAGGCACACCCGCAGATTTGCAAGCGGCCCTCGGCACTCTGAACCAGTTGAAAGAAGACACAAAAATCTTTTCGCTGATTACTCCTGAATTCGAGTATGTCAATCTGACCCTCGAAAGTTTCAGCTATACCCGCAAGCGCGAAGAGGGGCGCGGAGTGCTGTACATCCAGATGAACCTAATCGAAGTCCGCGAAGTTGAGACGGCAACGACCTCTGTAAAACTTCCGCCAAAGAAGTGCAAAAAGAAAGACTGTTCGAGTAAAAAAAATAATGGTTTGGGACTGGGGACAGAAGTCGACGCCTCGACTGCGAAAAATCTGGTAGGCAAATCTGGGACTCTTCGCGACCCTAAAACAGGGAAGTATTACAAGGCGGAGAAACAGGCAAACGGCAAGTTTAAAGTAGTTGAAGAACTCCCCACGCAATGAGGTGAGACCATGCTTTTTTTGCCAGTCAAAAAAGAGCCGAACCAGCGGTTCTCGGTTATCCTTGATAACCAGAATTGCACAATAGAGATTTTCCAGCGTTTCGACCATTTATACCTGAACTTGTTCGTTGATGATGTGGCGGTCGTTCAGGGGGTGCTGTGTCACAACAATCTCGGAATTACTGCGGTCGATACCCTTGCTTTTAGGGGGATGCTCTATTTTACGGATGTGCAAGGGGATTCCGACCCCCAATATGAGGGGCTAGGCACGCGCTATTACCTTATCTTCGTGCCTGAAGGGGACATGGTAAGCAATGTTTCGACATAAGGCAATACGGGTGCAAATTACCCTAGGAAAAGGCGCTTTTCCCGGTACAAAAGATAACACATACGTTGTCGATGGGCTGGGCGTGACCGTAGAGGTTGAGAAAAATGGTCTCCCTGATATGAACAAGGCCAAAATCAGCATTGCGAACATGAGCTACGAGAAGATGGAGCAACTTACGATGCTGGCCTTTCGCCCATTGCACAGGGCGCGGAATGTTGTATCCGTCTTTGCTGGCGAAGAAGACCAGCAACTCGACTGCGTTTTCGTGGGAGAGGTCACAAGTGCTTTCGCTGACTATACGAACGCTCCTGACATCGAATTCCAGATGCAAGCGAAAAGCGGCTCATATCCGCTCCAGATGTCTGCCGCCCCTGTGTCCGTAAACGGGCAGACTTCTGCGGCCTCCCTGATAGAGAGGTTCGCAAAAGAAATGGGCTATTCGTTTAAAAATCAGGGTGTAACCGCTCAGGTGCGGAACAGCGTTTTTAACGGTTCTCCATTGGATAAAGCCAAAGCAGTCGCGGCGCAGTGCGGCATCGATTTGCTCTGTGATGATGGTGAAATCATTATTCTCCCGCGTCGTGCTGTTCGGAAGGCGAATGTTGTTCCTTTGCTAACCCCTGAATCTGGCCTCATCGGTTACCCAACGTTCACGGAAAAGGGCATTAAGCTGAACGCCTTTTTCAATCCAGCTTTTAAGCTGAAGGGGCTTGTGAGGGTCGAAAGCATTGTTCCCAAGGCAACGGGGACATGGAGGATAACGAAACTGTCTCATTCCCTGTCGGCGTATCGCACTGACAGTGAAGACTGGTATTCGTCTATCGAAGGGCAGTGGGTGACGAACTAATGGCTGAAGATAACACCGTAATTGGAGTTGCGCCTGAAACTGCGGGCAATTCCCTGTCGAACGCGATGGACTTCATCATTCGCCAGACTGTCCGCAACTCAGTGAATACCACACTTCCGGTGCTGGTAATGAAGACGTATCCGGGCGGCACAGGCGGCGCGGCTGGTTATGTGGACATCAAGCCGCTTGTCTGTCAGACAGACTCCAGAGGCCGCGCATTGCCCCCGACCGAAATTTACCATGTTCCCTACTTCCGACTTCAATCAGGGGTCGCGGCGGTTGTTTTAGACCCCGTTCCGGGCGATATTGGCATAGGGGTGTTCGCCCAGTCGGATTCTTCTGCATTGTCCCAAGGGGCAACCGCTCCAGTCCAGCCGGGGAGCTGGCGGAGTTTTGACCAAGCCGATGCGTTCTACGTGGGCGGTTTCCTGAATAAAAAACCGTCCTTGTGGATAGAGCTTACACAGGACGGCAAAATCAATATTAACGCTTCTGGCGGAATCAAGATAAATGCCCCTTCCGTGGACATTACGGGGGACATGATTTCGGGAGGCAAGTCCTACCTTAACCATACGCACATGGGCGTACACGGTGAGACTACGCCCCCATTATAGGAGGAGCGCATGAGATGCTGACAATCGATAAATGGGTCGAGGGTTTAATTCTTGCGCTCGACATCAAAATGGAGAAGGGCGACCATTGGGTAACGCTCTCCAACGGTCACAGGGTGATGTTAGACGGCGAGGGTGTCGTAAAGGCTGGATACAACAACTTTATTGGCAAGCCTATTTCGGAGATTACATCCCCTGAGACGAAAGAAGGACAGGGAAAGGGCGAAAAATCACCAAAGCCTATTTCCATCGCCCACAAAAATACGTCCCTTCATCCCAAGCAGAAACTCCCTAGCTCGGTGGACTTCATCGAGAAGAACTGGCAGAGGATACAGACCGAGAAAAAGGGGATAAGCGAAGACAAGGCGCGGCGTGAAGCGGCAAAAGAGTATTTTCGCACTTATTTGCAGAACAAGTTCGTTGAAACGACCATAGACGGACAGCCCGCTCAGGTACATCTTACAGGCAAGACATGGTCGGAGTTTTTCAAAGACCCACACAACTTCGAGGCGAAAGCCGCCGTCTTGCAGAAACTCCCTGAGCTTATCCGCAAGGGCGCAAAAACTGCGGAGTATCAACTGCCGAAGCACGACCACAAAGATTTTGACGGGTTTTACCACATTGAGCAGAAAATACCTGACCCAAGGGACGGGACAAAAAAACTTCTCGTGATTCTGGATGTCGGCAAGACTGCAAAATCACGAGAAGATTATAACCAGTATTTTTTCACGGCTCACACCGCAACAGACGCAAAAAAAAGTTTGGCTAGTCTCTTGACCACAGGGAAACCCCCAAGGGGGGCAACTGTGACCTTTGACTCAACCAAACCAGAGAACATTATACCAGATATTTACGAGATTGTAAAGCTCGATGTCCGAGAAGATTCAGCCCCTGCCGCAGATTCAGCAAGTATCCACGGTTGGCTGAAGAAGCGTCGCGTTTTCTAAGGGGGCATGAGTATGGGCCTCACGTTTTTTCTCGACCAAGACTGGGACGTGACTGTTGATTCAATGGGGCGGCTGAAGATGTCAGACCGTGCGTATTCAATCGCGCAACATGTTGCGAATTCAGTCCGCCTCTTTACTGAGGACGCTTTTTTTGCTCAGGACTCTGGTATCCCACATTTCGACATCGACCTTGGCAGAAAGCCCCTGTATAGCGTCCTTCGTTCCCGCATCAGGGCGGCGGCGCTGGCAGTTGACGGGGTGCTGGATGCCGCGATTTCGTTCGATTCCCCTGTTGAGGGGCGAAAACTCACAGGCGAGATACTGCTGACAATCGCAGACGGCGAGAAGTCAACGAAGATGACAGTAACCTTTTAGCAGGGAGGTGATGACCCAATGGCGATTGTTTTTGACCCCAATACGGGGCTAACTGTGGACAGTGCGGCAGAAGTACAGGAAGCGGTCGAAGGGGACTGGATAACGGCCTTTAGCGGCGGAGGATTGCCGCCTCTTGACGTTGACCCTGAAACCCCTGCTGGACAGCTCATCGCGTCAATCACTGCGCTTGTTCATGCGAAGGATACGGAAATCCTGTATTTGGCTAATATGTTCAATCCCTACTACGCAGAAGGGCGCTGGCAAGATGCCCTCGGGAAAATCTATTTTATGACGCGGAAGCTGGCAGAATCTACGGTTGTTGAGTGTACATGTACAGGGATGTATAACACCGTTATCCCTGCTGGCTCAATCGTCCAGAGTGATGACGGGTATCAGTTGCGGAATCTTGACGATGCTGTTATCCCCGCAAGCGGGCAGATTAACGTCGAGTTTTCGACTGTTGAGACTGGAGCTATCGAAATCCCTGCGAACTCCGTGAATACGATTATTACGACTATTGCTGGCTGGGATTCTGTCAGTAATTCCGCCGCTGGCGCGACTGGAAGAGATGCAGAGACCCGCGCACAGTTCGAGGCACGGAGGTCGGCCTCTGTAGCTCAGAATTCGCAGGGTTCGGTGCTGGCAATTCAAGGCGCGGTCGCGGCGGTCGATGGGGTGCTGGATGCTGTCGTTATCGAAAATCCCAAGGATACAATCGAAACCCACTGGGGCGTAGCTATTGACCCTCACAGCGTTCTCGTCAGTGTCTACGGCGGAGATGGCACAGATATCGCCGAGGCGATTTACCGCAAAAAAGCGGCAGGGTGCGGGACTACTGGTTCGACTGTTGTGACCTACGTTGACCCAGATTTTAATAACGCTTCGTACTCGTACAATATCCTTCGACCTACTGCAACCGCTGTGATGATGACGGTCACTATTCAGGAGACAGAAGCGACTCCCAATACCATCGCTGACGATATTAAGGCCGCTCTGCTGGATGATTTTTATGGAAGCGGAGACAATGCCCGCGTTGGCATGGCGCAGATTCTTTATGCTTCTCGGTTTTATCCAGTGGTTATTCATGCGGGCGCGTCTGACTTTATCAGTCTTAAACTTTGTCTTGCGGGTGGGGTGCTGTCGGATACAGCAACGATAAATGCGGACGTAGAGCCGACTTTAAGCGCGGATGATATTACGGTGGTGATTCAACAGTGACAGCACATCGTGATTTTCTTGAGCTGGAAGAGGAGACCATACTTTCGCAGTACAGTGCAAGCCCTCATATACTGCAACTGACACGAGACTTCGCATTGCGGATTGACCCAGCGCCCGACATTGATGTTTTTTTCGAGAAGATATTCGACATTGAGACCGCGCAAGGCTGGGGACTGGATAACTGGGGTCGGATTCTGGGGATTCCGAGAGGCGTTCAGGTCGCGACCACGGACTGGTTCGGTTATTTTGGTTCTGGCCTTCAGCCGTGGAACATTGCGCCTTTTTTCAATACAGCACAGGCGACCGATAATTTCCTCCTTACAGATGAGGCATATCGCCAGCTCTTGATGTACAAGGCGGGCGCGAATATTGGCTCGTCTGATGCCGCCACCATAAACAGGCTTCTGAGCCAGATTTTTCCGACCTACGACCATGTTGTCGATAACGGTGACATGAGTATTAGAGCGGTCTTTTCGGATTACCTACAACCCGTAGAAATTGGTATCCTTAATACCTACGGCGCACTTAATAAGGCCAGCGGCGTGCAATGGGTATACCTTTCCGTTAATCCCGACGAAGTTTTCGGATTTGATAATTCTGGCTTTCAGCCTTTCGACTGCGGCGTTTTCACGCCTTATGATATTGTCATTCTGTAAGAGGTGATAACATGCCCGAACCTACTAAAATACCGCGCCCTTTCGCGGACTCTGGTGACAAAAACGCTATCCCAGATTCTAGCGGGAGCATCGGATTTGCATCATGGCAAGAGGGTTTCCCCGCTATCACGAGCGAGCCTTTCTCGCAAGGTGGTGTTGCCCCTAAAAGAGCAGATTTCAACGGCATCTTCAACGCATTGTCTCTGGCGACCGTCTGGCAACAGCAAGGCGGTTTTTATGCTTACGATAACACGACCGACTACGAAGTCGGAAACGTGGTCGAATACAGCGGCGACTTGTATAAATGCATTACTGCGAATGGCCCGGGTAGCGCAGTAAAAGACCCGACTGATGCGACCGTCTGGAGCAAGGTGATGACTGCCGCAGACACAGCGGCGGCGTATTTGCCGCTTTCGGGCGGGACGCTGACTGGGAATTTAACCGTACTACAGGTCTTGTCTTTTACCTCTCAAAGCGCCGTTGTCAACTCCGGCGGCGCAGACCATTATTTACGGCTCGGTAACGGAGACGGAAGCACGCTTTACACTAACGGCGCGTCCGTTTATCTGTATGGAGCATCTACTACAGGAGAAACGCAGGGCGGGTTTAATATTCATGCCTATGACGGCGCAAATCGGAAGACTCTTTCTGGACGTCCCAATGGCACGCTGACGTGGGACTCAAAAAATGTCGCCGTGGTTGATGATGTTGATACAACGACAAGCGGGTATATCAGATTTACCAACGGGCTTCAGATGGTGTGGGGGCAAACGACCATTGCATCTGGGGACGATACAACTGGCGTGGCAGTCAGTTATGAAAAACCGTTCAGTTACCCCCCTCGTGTTTTTACAAATGTTTGGTTCAGTAGTGCATATGGATACGGTATGACGGTACAAGCGACTTCACGAACAACTACAGGCTGCCAGTTAATCATCGGGTCGAGTAAAGGCGGGACAACTCAGGCATGGTCAAATGGCAACGTGATTTATTTGGCCATCGGTCCGTGGGCGTAAGGGGGCAAAGAAATGGACTATATCGGCACAAAATTTGAGAAAAAGAATTTTGACGGCGACCTCTACACGCAGGCGGCGCGATGGTGCAACGAAAGCCAGAAGGCGCGAATCGAGGACAAGGGCGATTTTTATGAAGTTGTCGCGCTCCCCGAACCGTCACTTGATGAGTTGAAGGCGGCGAAGTTGAACGAACTTCGCGCCGCTTTCGACGAGCGCGTTTCTGGCACAATCGACGCGCACGACTACC
>JAEIGA010001910.1_pt1 | contig 33171 bp, 60 predicted proteins | sample 9270691 | NCBI WGS metagenome assembly JAEIGA01 (sample SAMN17057246, study PRJNA624740) | gut metagenome | biome: biome; isolation source: fecal sample | host: Bos grunniens | place: China: Xizang | collected 2019 | reverse complement strand
TCAAGTGGTGGTTATAATTATTTCTATTTAGGTGTAACAAAAGGAATAACAACAGAACAAGCACAAAATATTGTAAATGGTAGTTTATTATACTATCCACTAGCAACACCAACATATACTGAAATAACTGATAGTACATTAATAAGTCAATTAGAAGCATTGAAGAAAGCAAGAAGTTATACAAGTCAAACTAACATTAGTCAAAATAACACTGATTTACCATTTATCATAAATGCTACTGCTTTAAGGGAGATGACATAATGGAAGAAATCATAACTGCACTTATAGGTGGGTTATGTGTTGCAATTCCTAACATAATAGCAACTATCTCTAGCAGTAAAAGGAATAATATTGAAAAAGTAAAGGGAGAAATAAAAGAAAGTATTAAAGATACTGAAAAAAACATTAAAGCTGATATTACAAAAGTTAAAAAGTCTTTAGATGATGAAACATTAAGTCGTTGTAAAGTTGATTTAATAAATGTTATGTCTAGAGTACAAAATGGGTACAAACTTACTGAAGAAGAAAGAAGAATTTTAATAGAAGAAAAGGAACAATATAATAAACTAGGTGGCAATTCATATGTAGATGATATGTTTGATAGATTAAAGAAAGAAGGTAAACTATGAAAGAGATAAAAAAACTAATAGATTTAAAAAGTATAATTACCCTATCATTAACAATTGCCTTTGTATATGGTTTTATTACAGGTAAGATAGAGTCAAAAGATTTCTTAATCTATATAGCAATGGTATATACATACTACTTTAATAAAAAAGAAAACAAAGAAGAAAATGAGAAGGAAGTGGGATAAAATGACTTATCAAGAATTTAGAGATAAATATAATGGACAATGGATAGACTGGGATGGAGCTTATGGATGTCAATGTTGGGACTTGGCACAAAAGTATTGTACTGAAGCATTAGGTTTACCAAGTTGGGTATTAAGTGGTTGTGGAGTAGCAAAAAATTTATTGATTCAACCAAAAAGAAATGATCTAGATACATACTTTGATGAAATATCAATTTATGAAATGATGCCTGGAGATTTATGTATTTGGTGGAACGATAATACTGCAGGACATATAGCTATCTATGATAGATGGGATGAAAAAGGCAATTGCAATTGGTTCTTTAGTCAAAACCCTGGAGCAAGTAAAGTACAAAGATGTGAAGGCATTGGTACTCTACACGCATTTAGATTAAAGAAAAAAGAAGAACCTAAACCTAAACCAGAAATAACTCCTAACGTAGAAAGAGATGAATATAAAAATCAAATAGAAGTTAAGGTAGAAAAGTTAAGAGTAAGAACTACACCAAGTTTAAATGGAGATGTTCTAGGAACTGCAAAAGAAGGTTTTTACGATTATTATGAAATAGTAGATGCCGAAGGTTATAACTGGTATAGAATTGCAGATAATCAATGGGTTGCATATAATCAAGAGTGGTTCAACATTTATCCTGCTAAACCTAAAGAAGAATTTAAACAATTTAAGGTACTAGACAAAAAAGATGGTTATGTACTATTAGATTTAGGTAAAGTATGGGTTGCCGAATAAACTAAATAAAAGGACTATTTAAGCCCTTTTTCTTTTTCTAGCATAATTATACCTTTTTTCATACAAAAGTTCGTTAGAACCTATTTAAAGCACTAAAAAAGACTATTTCTAGTCTTTCTTTGTTAAAAATCTTTGAACTTGTCTAGGAGAATAACTCATAAGTCTAGCAACTTCTTCTATAGTTCTCTCTCTACCATGTTCTTTTACAAATTCACTATCGTGTTTTAATTCCCATGCTTTTGATTCTGGAGAAGCTATTTTCTTTAAACGATCATTTTCATCTAGTATAAAAGTTTGTAAAGCACGTTTCTTTTTCATAAGTAAAGTAAGGTTGTTATTAACTTCTCTTAATTCTTCTTTTGCTTTTTCTAAATCAACCATATTCTCCTTTCTATATTCAACCTACTCATCCCCACCGACAACTAATAAACACCAAATTGTGAATAGCAATAATATTATTGCTATAATTCCTATTATTTTACCTATCATTTATCTTTTTCTATCCTTTCTAATTGTCTTTTGATTTTCTCTCTCATTATCTTTTCTATATGTTCATTAGATATATCATAATAATATTGAAATTGTTTTAGCATTACCATTACATCTGCGATTTCTTCTGCTATATGGTTTTCATATGTTCTACCTAATTGTGTAGGACTATAATTATAACCATGTTCACACTCAAATATTGCTTCATCAAGTTCAAAGTATTCACTATGTATGTATTTAAGCTGATTTCCAATTCCATAATGATTAATAATTGTTAATAAATCTTCTTCCATTATTTCTCCTTTACTCTCTTTAACTTAACTTCTTCTACTTTTCCATTAAATTGGTTTAGTATATCTTTCATTTCTTTTAAATCTTCTAACTTGAATTTCTTATAATCTAATTCATAATATAGTTTTATTAGTAGTTCGTACATCTATTTCTCCTTTAACTAAAATCTCTATATGAAAATCTATAACCTTTAATATTAGCACAATCACTAAAATTATCTGGATTTTTTTCTAATTGCTTTTCTTCAACTTTATTAAAAAAATCATCATAACTAATTTCTTCATCATATTCATCTAATATTCCATATTCTTTATTTTTTAAAAATTCTTTCCAATCTTCTAGTGAGTTGATATTTATATTTGGTTTATTCCAATCTAATTCATAATCTTGATAACCTTGAAATAAAAATTTCCAACCTGCACTTGCTTTACCTATATGTAAAATATTCCTATGTATAGAAAATTTCCTTTCTACTGCATAATAATTTGTCCCCATATTATTTATCCTCCTTATTTATATAATCTATTATTTTATTTATCCAATTTTGTAATGTTTGAATATCTGCTACCATTTCTTTTTTAGTAACACCATAAATTTGTCCTTCTTTATTTATATCAATTCTTGTAAGATTTAAGTTTTGCAATGTAGGTATCTTCTTATCTTCCTCTATTAAAGGTTCATTTTTTAATGATTTATTCCAACCATTTGTAAAGCATTTTTGTATTTCTCCACAAGCATATCCTAATGCCTCTATACTTTCTTTAGTTATTGGTTTTGTTTCTTCTTTTTCTTCTATTACTTCTACTTCATCATTTAACATCATATCAAGACTATATCTTTCACCAAGTGTTTCTTTAAATCTTGTATCTACAAATCTTTTGCTGTCAAAATCATAAAAAAACTCATCTTCTCCATACTTGAAACTAAAATTATGTTCTCCATTTGCTATTTTATTTAATAGATCTATTACTTTCATCTTTCATTCTCCTTTAATATATTTAAACTCATCAAGTGGAGCATTATATAGTTCTTCTAACTTTACTAGCATCCATTGACTTGTATTAAAATTCTTGCATAATTTTTCATATAATTGTTTTGCATATTCATAATCAAAACAATGAAATTTACTAGGACTTGTATTAGTCCATCCCGTATCTTTAAAATATGGTTTCCAATAACGATTGTTAAATTTTAATAAGATTATATATTTATCTTCCATTATTTCCATCCCAATTCTTCTACTTGCTTATTTATTGCTTGTAGTTCAGGAATAAATATGCACCAACCTTCATCATTTAATTCTTTTGATATTACTCTGCCACTTGTATTAAATGTTATTTTTGAAGTTTCATCAAATTGCTTTTCATATTTTTCATAAATTATTAAATGTTCTTCATTTTTGCTAGGTTTAATTAGTTTATATCCTAACTTTTCAAACATCTCTTTTGCACTTTTCATTCTTTATTCTCCTTTATCTAATATTTCATAAATAGTTTTGTATTGCATTGTTTCTCCAAATTCTTCATTTAATTTTACTCTTATATTTAATGCCATATATTCTCTAACTTCTTTTATGATAGAGTGTAGTCTTTTGTTTTCTTTCATAAATTCAACTAATTTTTTATCTCTTACATCTAAATATCTATTATATGTTTCTTCTAATTTTTTAACATATGCTCCACTCTCTAAAAAATCTGCATATTCTAATTTTTCACTCACTCTTTATCACTTCCTAACAATAAATCTAATGTTCCATTTATAATTGCTTTTGTTTCCTTATTTGTTGCTTGTTTTAACATATTTTCTAGCCACCAATTTGTTTTAATTACTCTATCTTTTATTATTGATAATTCTGCTCCTAATTCTCCATTTTGTTTATCTAATTCATTTATGATATTATTTAGTCTTTCTATTTCTTTATCTTGTTTTTTAACAAAATCTTCTAAATAATGTATATCATTATCTCTATATATCATTTCAATTTCTTCTTTATCTTCTAATTTCTTAAATATAGAATAATTTACATAACATTTATGTACTAAAAATTTGCTAATATCTTCAAAAGTTTCAAATTCTTTATATCTTACATAAGGTATTCCATACATTAAAACATAATTAACTTTCATTTTTTATCACTATCCCTTAGTCCATCTTCTATAATACATAAAATATCGTCCCACTCTTTATCAATAGGTTTGTAAACATAATTTCTTATTTTATTTATAATAGAGTGTAAATCAACCTTTTCACTTACTGTTTCATCCAATGCTTTTTGATATTCTTCTATTTGTTTATTTAGTCTTTCTATTTCAAAATGTTGCTCGTGTATTTTATCTTTTAGTTCTTTTACTTGTGTTAAACCATCTTTCACTTTTTCATCTCCTTTATTTTTCTTGCGTACTCATCTCTTATATGCCTTACTATTTTGCATTGTACTTGTATTTCTTTTACCTTTGATTTCCTAATAGGTTTTAATCTATCACTTTTACCTATTCGGTTATATTCTTTTGCTAGTATTTCTAGTTTCTTTTCAGCTTGACTTAATCTATCTTCATATATTCTTTGCCAAATATTCATTTATTCTCCTTTAAAAACTCTATCTCATATCCTTCCAGTTTCTTTTTGATAGCAATTAATACTATCTTTATTATGTTCCCCTGATATATTATTTTTTTATTTTCAGTTCTTGCTATTAAAATCATTTATTAATTGTTCTATCTCTATATCTTCTAGTGTAGGTATTCCTAGTTGTTTAGCTTCTTCTACTATTCCATCTATAAAGATAGACATCTCCTTTGTATTAAATTCACTGCTTCCTTTAAAAATTTTATAGTGTATGAACTCCTTACCTTTTACTTCTCCTGTACCAAACTTTTCATAGTATTTAAAGTACCCTTCTGGACTAATAGAAGAAAGCATACTTACTATCTCACTTTGTCCATAATCTTTTAGCATTTGTAAATATACTTCTTCTTTAGATTTTCTTACTACATTTGCTATTTCAGTAATTAATTTCCAAGCATAAGCATTAGCATTTAAACTTCTCTTTTGTTTATACTCTTTTATTTCATATTCTTTATCTTTATCTAGTTGCCATAAATATTGAGATAATTTTTCTGGTGATCCTATCATTTAATCATTTCCTTTTAAGTTCCCAACTAAATGGTTCAAATATCTCATCAAAGTAATCATCTTCCCACATTAGATTAAACATTGGTTTCTTTACTTTGTTATTGCAATAATCTGATACAGTTTGTCTTGATATAAACAACTTTTCAGCTGCTTTTCTCGAACTTCTCCAACTTCTTACTATTTCATTGTTTTTAACTTCTACTACTCTTTTACTTGTTGCAATATGTCCTGTCCTTTTTCCTAACTCTTGTGGACTTAATATTTCTAGGTTTCGGTAAAAGTTATCAAAACTTAAATGGTTCTTATGATACACTTGCTCATCTAACTTTAGTGGTCTTATAAATGCATTTGCTACTAATCTTGCAGCATTAAATTCTTTATCTTTTATTTTTACAACATATAACTCATGTTTTTTAAATGATTTCAAATATCTATATCCTTTTTTCAATGTTTTTCTAAATCTACCTAAATTAGATACTTGATACCTTTTGTCATATTCTATTGATTTCCATTCTTCATACATTAAAAAGGCATTTCTCCTTCTAAATCAATTTCAGTTTGTTCTCCTAATTCAAATTGTTGTCCAAATTCTTCAAATGGATTTTTTGGTGCTTCAGTTGGTTTCTCTTGGACTTTTTCTACTGGAGATAGGTATTCTACTTAGTTTACTATTACATAGGTTTTATGATAGGTTTTACCATTAAATTCATATGATTCAGTTCTTATTTCTCCAGATACTCCTATTAGACTACCTTTACCCTGATACTCTACTAGGTTTTGTGCCTGTTTATCCCATACTTGACAAGTTATAAAATCAGCTTCTTTACCATTAATACGATTAGTTGCTATTGTAAACTCACACACTTGTTTATTATTCTTTGTATGTCTTAATTCTAGGTCTTTAGTGATTCGACCTATTAAATTTACTTTATTGATATGTCATCATCTCCTTTTATGTTGTTGATTTCAAAATATTCATCTATTGTTGATATGTTCTTTTCTTTTAAAAAGTTCAACATATCATTACGAATTAAAGTATTCAAGTAATCTTGTAATGTCATCCTTTCTAAAGGTATATGTGCCTTAATGCTTTCTATCAAGTAAATCATAGGGACATTTTTATAAAACTTTTCTAGATCGGCATCAATTTTAAATGTTGTTATAAAATTATCTTTTCTATCTTTTCCATTTTTATATTTATTCATATTTATCTTTATACTCTCTTTCCATCTTTTCTAATTTCTTTTTTTGTCTATATATCCTACTTTGCATATTTTCTTTAGATTTATTTTTCCAGTATCTATCTTTTCTATACTTTTTCTCTTTAATAATTCTATCTAGGTTATCTCTTAATTCTTCTAATTGCTCTATTGTTCTTAAATCTCTATTCATATTTATTGCCTTTCATCATATTTGCTAACATCTCATTAGCTATCTTTGAAAATTTATCGTTTCTTTGTGACAAGTGTGTAAGTATTAAACCAATATTCAACATACTATCTTCATAGTGAGTTTTACCAGTCTTAATACCTTCTATAAATTCGTTTGATTTCTTTTCTAATAGTTCATCATCAAACATATAAATTGTGTTATATTCATCATTTTGTTCTTTTTTTCGTTGATATATTTTTAGTATTGAGTTGGAGTCTTGATTAATTTCTATGTATTCATTTTTATGCTCTTCCCAAAATTTGACATTGTTTAAAATATCTTGTTCACTCATTAAATCATCTCCAATACTCTTTTTAATTCTTCATTTATTAAATGTTTAGAATAGAAGTATGAATCGTTAGTACACTCATCATCTTCTACAAAGTTTAGTAACCCCATTACATAGCAAACACTACCTATTGGTAGATTACTTTTAATTAAGTTTTCTCTTAAATAATCTACTACTACTTTATTTTTTCTTAATTCTAAATAATCTTTCATTTCTATTTTCATTTCTTTAATCTCTTTTCTAACAGTTTTATTGCTAATTCTCTTTGTTTAATACTTAATTTATTATCACTATCGACTTTAAAATACTTATAAAATTCTTCTCTATCAAAGTTGTCATCTTTATCTTCGTTTGCTTCTATTAATTGCTTTAGTTTAATAAATTGCTTATTCAATAATTCTTGCATTTCATCAGTTAATTGTTCAAATCTTGAATTACCTTTATGATCCCTGATTATTAAGTTTTGTATATTTCTATTGCTATCGTAGTCTATATAATCTACATAAAATCTTGTCTTTGTTTGATATTTACCATTTTTTCCTTCAAAGAATTCTTTGGGTTCTTCATCTTCTTTTTGCTTTACCATATCTTTTCTAGGGAATATAAATATACTTGGTGCAGTATATAATTCTCTACCAATTCCCCAATTGAAACATGCTCTTTTAAATGAATCACTTGCTAAACCTTTTTCAGCTTCAGTAAAACTTTCAGTTCCTGTATCTTCTTTTTCTATCCATTGATTCTTTTCACTATCCCAGATACTTACGATACAATTTGCATTATCTCTTAAATATTTCTTTTGCCAGTTCATACTACCTACAGTTTCATCCAAGATATTCATATCTACTCTTGCATCTTTATAAAGTAGTAATGTACACCAGTTCTTATCTATTTGTGCTACTCTTACATCTATTTCATTTGCTTTTAATGTTCTAAATTGCATATTCTCACTCTCTTTCTAATCTATATTCTTTATATTGTATTTTTCTTCCTTTTGAGTTTGTTTTTTTTATCCATTTATCCGTTATTAAATATCCTTCTTTTCTTAATTCGTATATTGCATGTTGCAAGTCAACTATTTGCAAGTGCATATAACATTTAAAACTATCTATTGTGTAATGCTTTTCTAAGTAATCTAAAACTATATCCTTTTGACTTTGGTACATTTGGTGTTCTCCTTTCTTTTTCTTCTAAACACTCTTGATATGTTCCTTTAAATAATCTTCTTGACCCCCATCCTTTTGATGACTTGCTATCGTGCCATAATATATGTGTTTTATTTCTTTCTGGTTCTTTACTTTGTCTTATTACTAACTTATCCATTAATTTCATAATCTAACTCCTTTATTGTTTCTTTTATTTCTTCTAAAATATCTTCTATATTTCCATCAGCTTCAGTTAAGTCTTTTATTAAACTTATTGCTATCTCATACTTTTCTAATTTTTCTTTTGTGTAATCTATGCTCCAGTCTTTATCAAATTCTTCTCTAATCTTTTCTTCCATATAATTTGACTCCTAATCTATCTTTAAATTCATCTCTAGGACTTTTATAAACTGTCCTATAACAATGACTACATATTGCTTTTTTAGTTTTATTTGTAATGACTATTCTATGTCCACATTTGCAGGTATATGTATTTTCTTGTAATGCATTAAAATACTTATCTACTTGTTTAAAGCTAATTGACTCTAATAACCTACGTTCCATAAATCATCATCTACCTTTGGCTCGTATTTTTGTAAAAGTCTATCTATAATATCTTGTCTAGTGTTTTCTAAATCTTCTCTAGTAATGTTTTCTCCTTTTTCTTTAGCAACACTTATTAGGTATTGAATATCTAGACATTTACCATAGTGGTCATCATATTCTTGTAAAGGCATCCATCTATGACATAAATTGCACTCAACTGTAAAATTGCTATTTCTAATCATTTCTTTTTCATCGTGAGTGTATAACCCTTTTATAAATGTATGTGGTTTTGGTGGAGTATCTGGGTTTTCTTTTAAATATGATTCAATATGTTTTTCGGCATCTTCTAGATCATACTTTTCCATTGTTTTACTCCAGGCTTCTATTACATATTCATCTATAAAGAATTGATTGTTGTAATAACCTTTAATTGTATTTAAAAGTTTCTTTGTTTCATTTTTAGTCATCAATTTGTAATAATCTCCTTTCTCTTTCATATCTTGTTTCTTTATTAAGTTTGTTTCGTTCCCATGTTCTAACACTAGCTTTCCAGTCTTTCATAGAATTCTTGCCAACCTTCCAGCCATTGCTTTCATAAAAGTCTATAAATTGTTCTGCATTTACATTATTGTTTCGTTCCTTACAATATTCTTTGACTTCTTCTAAAGTGGGTTTTTTAAACTTTTTTTCTTTATATATTTCTTTTTTTATACTTGTATTATTAATACTTGTATTATTCTCTTCACCTTTTTGAATACCACCCTTATATCTTTTTGAATAAGAGGTATTATCTTTTTGAATACCACCTATCTTTATTATTCTTTTTGTTATTTCTCTACCAGAATATTCATAATCAACTAATATGTATTCCTTTTCTTTTAGGTGTCTTATCCAGGTTGCTATTGCATTTGGTTGTACTTCATATAATTCACTAAAGTATTTATTATTTGCCCAACACTCACCTGTCTTTTGAGCAAGTGCAGTTATTTCTCCAAATAGTAGTTTTTCATTAGCTCGTAGATCATTGTCATATCTAACATTGGCAGGTATTACTGCATAGTAGTTTGGTTTTTCTTCCATCTTATAACCACTCTTTAATTAAATGAATTCCAGTTTCAACTAAACCAATAGCAACAAATTCAATAAAGAAACCTAAATATGTCATTTGGTAGAATAAACCACTGAATAATGGGATAATTGCATAACATATTAAATCGTGTATTAATAAACCTGCTCCTAATAATGTAGATAAAACTACTAGAACTCTAAACCAGTCTATTTTGTATGTACTTTTCTTTTTCTTTAAATTCTTTTTCATAATTGTTATTCTCCTTTCAATTTGATATAATTAAGTTGAGAACTTTTGACATGGGGTTCTCTTTTTTATTTTTAATATGTAATGATATTTGCAACAATTAATGTAAAAAAATATCTTCATATTTGCACTCTAATATTTGTAGCAACTTATTAATAGTTGATTCAGTCATTTCAGTATAACCTTTTTCATATCTATTATATGTTGCAGTAGATACCCCTAATGCTTCTGCAAGTTCTCCTTGAGTAAAACCTTTTTCTACTCTTTTTGCTCGAAGTTTTAAGTTCATTTCGAATCTCCTTTCTTGTCTACTATATCGTTGACATCTTAAATTTAACACAACAAAAAATCATTGTCAATAATATTTGCAACAAAAAATATAATTTATTTGTAAAGTATGTTATACTAATGCAAAGAAGGAGTGTTATGTGTGGATGAACTATTAGACAAAGAATTTAATAGAATTATAGGAGAAGTCCTTAAAAGCAAAAGAGAAAGAAAAGGATATTCATTGCAAGAACTATCTAACAAGATAGGGAAAAAAGTTAGTAGACAAACACTTTACAAATATGAGAACAACTTATCTAACATAAGACATGGCATTTTTATAGCAGTATGTGAAGCACTTGGAGAATACCCACCAGATGTCTTTGAAGAAATATCATTAAAATATATGAGATATGTAGATAATCATAAAAACGATATTATGAATAAAAAAGGAGAAAAATTATGAAAATTGGAATTAGAAAACCTAATATTAAAAAATCTATTAAAGCAAGAACTACAGGAAAGTTGAAACGTGCAATTAAAAATGAAATAGTACCTTTGTATAATCAAAAAGGAACTGGAATAGTAAAAAACCCAAAAAAAGCAGTTTATAACAAAGTTTATAAAAAGACAACACTTAGTATATTCGACTTATTCAAAAAATAATCAAATGGGGGTTCGATTATGTCAATAAAAAAGAAACAACTAAAATCTGGAATTAAATATTGTTTTACTTTAAGGTATACTGATATATTTGGTAATACTAAACAATATACATCTAAAGGTTATGATACAAAAAAGGAAGCAACTGAAGAAGAAGCAAAGTTTAGAATTAAAGTAGCTGAAAACAAAGTAAATAGTTCTAACTTAACTTTTAATCAAATATTTATTGAATACATAGAGTATCGTAGTAAAGATATGAAAATTCAGTCATTAAACAAACTAAAGAACTTATATAAGATATTTGAACCTATAGGAGATGTTAAGATAAACAATTACAACTTAACTCAACATAAACAATTTTTACTATACATTGAGTCGAATAAATATTCAGTAGAATATAATAACAAGATCATAGGTTTATTAAAAAGGTTGGTTAAATATTCAAGTAAATACTATAATACAAGTGAACATATATTAAACTACATAGAGAATTTTAAAAGAGTAAACCAAATGAAAAAGGAAATGGAGTTTTTTACTTATGAAGAATATTTAAAGTTTGAATCAGTTATAGATGAATTAGACTATAAAACATTTTTCCAGGTATTATACTATTTAGGGTTAAGACAGGGAGAAGCTACTGCACTAACTTGGAGTGATATAGATTTCAATAAAAAAGAAGTTAGCATTAATAAAACACTAACTACTAAATTAAAAGGTCAATTATACACTATATCAAGTCCAAAGACTGCCAATTCTAATCGTACCCTACCAATTCCATTAAAATTAATAAATGCCCTTCAGGAACTAAATAAACAGGCAAAAAAGAAAAAGTATTATAATGATGGATGGTTTGTATTTGGAGATGAATTACCTTTTAGAGAAACAACGATACAAATGAGAAAGAATAAATATTGCAAATTATCTGGAGTAAAGCAAATAAGAATACACGACTTTAGACATAGTTGTGCAAGTTTTTTAATAAATAATGGTGCAAGTATAGTATTAGTAAGTAAATATTTAGGACATAGCAAAATTTCAATTACATTAGATACTTATACACACTTATATAAAAATGAATTATTACAGGTATCTAAAATGATAGATACCCTACAATTTAACCAAAATTGTGGTTTATGATGTGGTCTATCTATATTAAGACATAAAAAAATCGTTGATATACAACGATATAATAACAATATGGTGGAGCATAGCGGTATGATTTATAAATATCACTATCAATAAAAAACCTATTGAAATCAACATATTTATTATATAGATAGATACTCCAAAACCCTAATTTTTAAATAAAATGTGGTCTAGATGTGGTCTAGAGAAGGAGTATATATGAAAAAGAAATCAAGTAAATTAGCAAGATTAGAAAGAAATAGATATAGTGTATTTTACGAACTAGGAGTATGTATGTATTGTGGCAGTACATATCAACCTACTATACACGAAATCTTTGAAGGTAGAAATAGGCAAAACTCTATGAGATATGGTTTTACTTTACCATTATGTTTAGAGTGTCATAGAAAACTACAAGAAAATAAAGAGTTCCAAGATCATTGGAAACAAAAAGCACAAAGCTACTTTGAAGAACATATAGGTACTCACGATGAATTTATGAATATCTTTAGAAGAAACTATAAGTAAGATGTCGTAAAAATGTCATACAAACCAGGTTTATAATAAAAGTGTGATGGAAAAAGTGAAAAAGTCAAGAACCCATATATGTCTTTAGAAGATAATTATTTAGAGAAAAGTTTTAAGCACTATAGTCACACAAAGCACCCATTTTCAAATGGCAAGTGCATTATTTTCCCCCAATAGTTGCCTTTATAGGCAACATAGAGCAGGTATTTTTCATAATTAGGTTGAGAACTCCTTTTTTCTTCATATAAACCATATCTTTTCTACCTGTTCTATGGTGTTTATAATAGCACTAGTAGGATAGATGAGTGTTGCCCTTATGGGTAGCATAAGTAAGATATAAAAAGAATAATAGTATTAAGGTACACATAAGAGAATTCTTATAAGTCTATTGGAGCAGGTCAAAGCATTGTTTAATTGACAACTAAACAAAAACCTTATGTCTTACTTATGGTATTCGTAAGAATACTAGTAATAAGTTAGGGCTTGTTGTATAGTTAATACCATTCTTCAAAAGAAGATTGGATGTCATCTTTTATAGGTGGCATAGAGTAGATATAACAATAAGTAGAAAGTTTTAGGACTTATACTTCCTTGAAGATGTGTCTATAAAGGTTTTAATATCTATTCTATGGTACTTATAAGAGTACCAATTCTGGTCTAAATTGTTAGTGCAGTCATTAGACTGCATAGGGAAGATAATTCTGTGTTCGCTCTCATTATCTTCTCTATGGAGTTTATATGAAACAAATTACACGAGAAATGCTAAAAATTTATAAACCCTACTCTAATATGGACTGGATGAACTATCGACTTATTAAAAGAGATATGACTTTTCATCATATTGAGAAAAAAGCAGATGGTGGTAAGCAACTTTTAACTAATGGTGCTTTATTAATGCCTATAGCTCATCAATACCTACATTTAATAGAGTGTAAGGATATAAGAACATATGAAGCAATTAATCGTATATTCAGGATAGTAAATGACCAGGAACACGAACCTACTAGAGAGCAAAGAGAAATAGTCGAATACTTATTAAGAGAGTTTGAATCAGTACATAAATGGGATGTAAATTACAAAGGTAAAATACTTATTCCAAGAAAATATAAGGAGAGAGAGATAATATTATGAAATATGAGTTCATTAAAGTTGATGATGATAATATTACACTTAAATATAAAGAAAAAGAGTTTAATATTAAAAAGGATATAGATTTATTAAAGAAATTAGGTTCTATTCAACAAAAAGCCAAAATAAAGATGATGGCAGATTTAAAGAAAGATGGTTTAACTGTTAGTGATTTAGAAGTAGAAAGACACGAAGGTAATAAAACTATTATAGATAAGTCTAATCTTACTAATCTAGAAAAAGACTACCTAGATATAGTAGCAAATGAAATATTAAATGAAATAACTTTAAAATATACTAACATGGGTTTATTAGATATATTTAAAGATATGGGCTTAACTGATAAAGAAAGTGAAAAGTTTGTATATGACTTATTATTTGCATTAAAAGGAGAATTATCTCCCAGTGGGAAAAAGTAGAACTTATTTCAGCTTTGCTTATCCTAGTGATCTAGACCAAGCATATGCTTTCTATTGTGCTAGATATGAAAATATAAGTTTCAAAGAATTTTTAAGTTTAGGAATAACCGACTTTATGAGAAAGTTTCAAAGTATTCCAGAAAGTGAACCATTATATAAGATATTAAAGTCTAGAAAGATAGATTTAAGAAAGATAAAAGATAAAAACGAAAGAAAGTATTGGAGTGAATTAAAAAGAGCTAATGCTATACCAAGTGAATATCTATCTACTGAAGAAATAATATCTAATTTTACAAGTTTAACAAAGGAGAATAAATTATGATAGAAGAAAATATTAAAGACTTTATGGACAAAGTAGAAATAAAGAATAAGGAGATAGCAATATATACAAACGATGAAAAAGGTTTGACTTATCCCTTAGGAACACCTTCATTATTATGCAGGGTTGATTATTTAGAATTGACTAAACAGGAACTAGACAAAGCTAAATTTGACCAACAAATAGATAAAAAAGAATATCAAATGTATGACTGTGTTAAGGTAGTACCTAAATACGAAATAACTAAAATTGAGTCAGATAAGTTTAAACTAACTGATAAAAAAGTAAAAGCTACTCATATTTATAATGTTAAAAATCAATTAGGAATACATACAACACTAGAAAATAAAGAAGAAGCATTTAAACTATGTAACGAAATTAATGAAAGAATCATCAGTTTTTTTTAAAATAATTGTTCCAAATTACAATAATGAACAATGGTTAGATAAATGTCTATCTTCAATATTAAGACAAAGTTTCAAAGATTATAAAGTAGTAGTTATAGATGATATGAGTACGGACAGTTCAGTAGACATCATTAAAAAGTATCCTTTTGAATTAGTAGAATTAGATAAGAAAAGATACAATGGTGGAGCAAGAAATGTAGGTATTGATTATCCAATAGAAAGTAAATATACACTATTCTTAGATAGTGATGACTGGTTTTATACAAATGATGTATTAAAAAAGCTATATTTCTTTTTAAAAGAAAGACCTGTAGACTGTGTAAGTTTACCTTATCATATAGTCTATCCTAATTTTGAAGAAGATTTTCCTTTATTAAGAAACACCATAAGAGATTTAGTATTTGATCCCTGTGGTGCATGTTGGACTAAGTGTATTAAAAGTAATTTAGTAAGAAAGTTCCCTGAGAATACACTAATGGAAGATACAGTACAACATATTGACCAATGCAATTATATACAAACACTAGATAGTGTACCTTTTAGTGTAGTATGTTACAACAGGACAAACATAAATGCTTTAACATCTCTTGATGGAAAAAAAAGCATTAAATGGCAAGTATCAGCATTAAGATATCTAGCAGATTTAATAGAGTTATGGTGTCCTAATGCCGACTGTGAAGAACGTAGACAGGAACGTATAGAAGTAACAAAAAAACAAATAATAGAAGGAAGATATTTTAAATGGTAGAATATGGAAACGTAATTCTATGTCATGGTATAGGTAAAATAGGTGGCATAGAAACATTCTTTTATGAACTTGCTAGAAAGTATGGAGATTATGATATAACAATAGCTTATGCTTATGGAGATGAAAAACAACTAAGAAGATTAAAAAAATATGTTAGATGTATAAGACTTACTAAAAAAATAAAATGTAAGAAATGTTTTTTAATGTATAGTGTATCTACTGAAATGGTAGAAGCTGAAGAATATATACAATTAATACACGCAAACTATAAAATACAAAACTTACCTGTAAATACTGATAGTAAAATATCTAAGTATTATGGAGTAAGTAAATGGGTTGCAAATGCTTATAAAGAGTTATTGGAAAACTTAGGAATTAAGAAAGATGTAGAAGTATGCTACAACCCTATACAAATAGATAAACCAAGAAAGATATTAAGATTAATAAGTGCAACTAGATTATCAAAAGAAAAAGGACTACAACGTATGAGAACACTTGCAACACGTTTAACTGAAGCAAATATACCATTTATATGGACAGTGTTTACTGATAGTTTTGAACGTATAGATAATGACAATGTTATTTATATGAGTCCAAGATTAGATATAAGAGATTATATTGCAGATAATGATTATTTAGTTCAACTAAGTGATACTGAAGCATGTCCTTATTCAATATTAGAAAGTTTAAGTCTAAAAGTACCTGTCATAGTTACACCAATACCAAGTTTAAAAGAATTAGGAGTAAATGATACTAACAGTTACACAATAGATTTTGATATGAAAGATATCCCAGTAGAAGATATATACAATAAAATACCAGAGTTTGATTATACTCCACCTAAAGATATATGGGATGAGTTATTAGTACACGACAAGAGAACTTATGATCCTACTGATTTAGTAGAAGTAATAACATTAAGAACATATGAATATAATGGAGCATGGAGTATGGCAAATCAAAAGAAGTTAATTAATAGAGAAGAAGCAAACGAATTAATAAAATTAGGATATGTAAAAGAACTTGATACCTAAGAAAAAAATTAATATAAGGTGGTGGTATTATGGCAAACATAGAAAACCTAGTTTACGATAAAGGGTTTGATACCATAAGTGCCGAAGAGCTATCGAAAATAGCAAGTAAAGGTGGAAAAAATAGTCAAAAGGTGCAAAAGGAGAAAAGAACATTTAAAAAAGCAATTGAGTGGTTAGCCAATAGTGATATTAAATTAAAAGGTGGAAATGTATATGATACTTTAAAAGGTATGGGAATAGATGTAGATGCTTTAAACCCTACTCAACTTGCTACTATAGGTTTATGGTATGGAGCAGTACAGGGAAATGCTACTAACTATAAAACACTTATGGAAGGCAATAATGAGATAGAAGAAGAAAGTTCAGTCAACCCTACTTTCAAAGTTGAAATTATAGACAATTCTAATCTGGAGAAACAACTATATGAAGCAAATAAACCTAAATAGATTAATAGAAGAAAATGGACTAACATTAGAAAGGAGTATACTAGGTATGGAATTTATAAAAAGAAAAGATGGAAACTATATAATCAAAGATAGTGGTTATGTAGTAAGTGAAAAAGAGAAGCTACAAATGGAAAACAAAGAATTAGTAATCAAAGACATTAGTTCTACTTGTGCTAAAAATATTACTAAAGAAATATCAAAGAATAAAAAACGTATAAAAGAAATAGAAGAAAATGAAGATATCGAAGAAACAAAATCAATTAAGGACTGATATAATTTCTAAAGATGTTCCTGAAATATATGTATTAGGTTCTACCCAAAGTGGTAAAACCTTTATTATTGCAGAAGCAATTATAGAATATGCACAGGCATTATACGAATACGAACCTAAAAAACAGTTCTATGGTGCTATAGTAGGATGGACTATTGATTCACTTAAAGGAAATATAGTAGAAGTCTTTGAAAGACATTTTAATGAGTTAGGTTGGAAAAACAATGTTCACTATGTATTAAAATGGAATAACGATGAAAAGAGTTTAACCTTATATAATATTAAGATATTCTTCTTTGGGTTTAATAACGTAAAGAGTTTTAATAAGATATTAGGTAGACCATTAATACTAGAGTGGATAGATGAATCGGCAAGAATTTATACCAATAAAGAATTACAGGGTAGTTTTAATGAATTTCCTGGTAGACAAATGTCTTTTGCAGGACATCCTTATTTAAAGACAATACACTCTTTTAATGTAGAAGGTTCAAGTAGACATCCATACAAAGAAACATACATAGACAATAAACCAAATGCAAAACATTATACATTTTTCCCATATGATAACCCAATGTTAGATACTGAAGAAAAAATTAATCAAGTTGTAGAGATGTTTCCACCAGGTAGTTTAAGACAACAAAAAGTATTTAATGAGTGGGTAATAGCAGAAGGTAAAGTGTTTAATCAATTAAACGTAATAAAAGAGTGTCCATATATGATAAGAGAAATACATATAGGTATAGACTATGGTTCAGTAAATCCTACTGTGTTTGTGCCAATAGCATTGTGCTTAGATGATAGAAAATGGAAACTAGTAAGACTAGAGTGCTATTATCATAACCCTAAAGATATGGATGATACACCTACTACTGAATACTACTCAAAACAATTAAGGATGTTTATGGTTTATCTAAAGAGTAAATATCCTGCTATACCTATTAAGTCGATAGTAATAGACTCAGAAGCAAGTCATTTTGATAATAGACTAACTGTAGATGGTATACAACACGATATAAGTAAAAAAGGTCCGGGTTCAGTAAATGAAGGTGTTGAGTATTTACAAAGTTTATTCTATAAAGGATATCTAGAAATATTAGATAGACCTTCAATAACAAACTTTTACCCAGATGGACATTATGAAGAAAGTGGAAAAGATGAAAGTCTAGTAGAGTTCGACTCATATCAATACGATAGGATAAAGAGTGAAACTACAGGAACAAATGTATATAAGAAAGACCTGGATCATAGTATAGATGCTACAAGATATGTTCTAGATTTAATGAAAGATATAGGAGTAGCACCAGTAGTATGAAAGTACGTTGTAAGAAAAGCAAAAGGTTTTTGGTTGATATTCAGCTTGAAACATATTTAGAGAATTTAAGAAAGATAGGGATAAAACAGGAACTACCATTAAGAATAACCCTACCCTGTCCAAGATGTCATAAGATAGAAGTATACGATATATACGAAAATAGATACGAATTTATAGAAAATATCGAAATTAAGTAAGATGTCGTATTTATGTCATATCTTATGTAATATAATAATAGTGATAGAAGAAAGTGCAAATATAGGGCTGAAAAGTCGCTATCAGGCATATGAACGGAGATGTTTATATGTCTTTTTTTAATAAAAAATGGAAATTGCACTTTTATCTAAATGGAATATATGTAGGAAAAATAAGAGTAAATGAAAATGAAGAACCAAGTAAAAAAGTGTACGTTGTACATTTTTGGTTTAAGAAACAAATATTCAAAAGTAATCACGTTAAATGTGTGATACACCCTACTAATGTTTTATACACTGATGAGAAAAGAAAAATATCTCATTGGAATTTTGAATATGAGAAAGGAGTAGAAGTATGATAGGCAAGATAAAGAATACTGGAATATGGGAAGCTCCATTTATACAAGTTAAGGCAAAAGTAATAATGCCAGGAACGACTAACGGAAAACCTAACATAAAGTATAAAGATGAATATATCGTAGCACCTTCAGGCAAGAAAATAGCAACTTACATAAGAAATCAATTATTTGGAACTGAATTAGTAAGTCAAACTGAAGGTATGGACATAAATTGGTTAATGCCAACTTTAAGTGAAGCATTAGAAAGAGCTATCTATCAAACAGAGTCTTTTATTTATTTACATAAGTATAACGACAAAGTTTATTTAGAGTGTTTAAACCATAATGATATACACGATATAGAGCAAGTATTCGACCAAGTTAAAAAAGCAACTATTATTCAAGAGTTTGAAACTGATAAGAATAGATACGAATTACACAGAATAATAACTTTACCTGGAAACGATACTTCAATAATAGAGTTTAAAGCATTTATTGAAGATGATGGTAAGTTAAGAGAAATAAAACTAGAACAATTTAATAGTGTATTTGGTACTGAATATGAAAGAATTGAAAATAAACCATACGAAGTATTAATCAATATAGATACAGGGCAAGAGTTCTTTAAAGACTCAAAGAAACTATTAAATGAAGAAATGGTATTACTAAACACTATAGCAGAAGAAATAGAAAAGACAAAAACAAGAATAGCAACAAGTGAACATTATGCTACAGGAGATATAGCAACAACATGGACACCTAAGAGTACAACTTATGACCCAAGAACTTTAACAGTAGGAACATTACAAGATTATTTTGTAATGATGCCAGGAGATAGAGATCATCAAGTATTTGAATTCTTACAGGGAGATGTAAGGATAGATAAATATGAAGAAACATTTAAGTTCTATGATTATCAAATAATACAAATGGCAGGTTTAAGTCCAGCTACATTTGGATATGAAAAAGATGCTTATATGAATAATGCTAATGTTGATTTAAGTGCTAATGCTAGTGAAATGACAATAGAAGCAATTAAACGACAATTAGAACCACAAATAAATAGATTAATAGAGAACATAATACGTTTACAACAAAGTCAAGAAATAACTGAAAATTTAATACCAGTAAATCTAGTATGGGACTATGGAGAAAATGAACGTATAGATGATATGAAGAAATTAGAAGTTCTACAAGATGTACAAAGAGCAATGAGTGTACCTTATTCAATAAGAGCTAAGATAGTTAAACCTATTTTAAATAAACTAGTAGATGATGAAATAGATGAAGATACACTAGTTAAAGAGTGGCAAGATGAAAATAATAAGATGGATATTACATTTGGAGAATTATGATAGATGAAGAAAAAATCTATAAAGAGTTTGAAAAAGCATTAATAGAAGCACTTGCTATATATAAGACTGGAGAAAAGATATCTAGTGATGCAATAACTATTTTTATAGAAGATAGAGTATGGGAATCAACTTTAAAGTACACAAGGATGATTAATCTAACAAGAGAAAAGTTTTTTGAAAACCTATACAAAAACACACCTATAGATGAATATACAAAAGGTATAACTGAACTATGGGATATAGACCACTCATATATGGACAAGTCGATAGAAGAACTTAGAAAAATGGTAATACAAAAAGACTTCTATGATGCAGGAATGTATGGTAAAAAGAAAGTTACTCAAAGATCAATTAAATTAGAGAACACCTGGAGAGAATTTATATTAAGAGATGATGAGTTATATCAACTTAACCCTGAAAGAGATTTTAGAACATTAGAACAAAGATATGTGAATAGACATATAAAACTCTATAAGAACATAAAAGAACGATATAAGGATAGCAAAGACTTGGGTAAAGATTTAGCAGACTTTGTAAAAAGATATGAAAGTATAGATAAGACTATACCTTACTTTAGTCATACTACAGGAGAAATTATAAGGTATGTAAATATAGCAACATATGAGAATATGCTATATAACGTAAATTTGACTAGGAGTGCATGGAATAGAGCTATATACGATGCTAAATTACTAGGAAATCATTTATGGTACTTACCACCACACCCTTTTGCTTGTCCAGGTTGTATGTTCTTTCAGGGATATGTCTATACTGACCATAACCCTACTCCAAGAGAAGCTAACATATTAATGCAATATGGAAAACCTGGATATCCACAAAAAGAAGATACATATGGTTCTAACCCTAATGCAAGAATAGGAGTAGGACATCCAAATTGCAAACATGTATGGTTATCTTATTGGAGTCAAGACCAAATACAAGATGAAAAGTATAACTCTAGTGAGTGGGAAGAAAAATATAAGAATAAACAAAAAATACAAAGTCTTGAATTAGAAAAGTCCAGATTATTGGCAAATAGACGTATTTATCAAAATCTAGGACAACAAGACTTGGTAGATAAAACAACAAGTAAGATCAAGAAGATTCGACAAACAATAAAAGATATCGAATAGTAGACCTGCCGAATGTCTATAAACTAGACAAAGGTATATACCATATTTTTGCACTTTCTCCACAATTCTAGACAAAAAGGAGATTATAAAAAATGGATATAAAAAAATATATCAAAAACAAAGATATCGAATTATCAAACGATGATATAGATATCGACAAATTAGAAAGAGATTTACGAAAAGGATATGTTTTATCTAGTGAAGTAGATGAGCAAGTATCAAGTGCAGTAAATGAAGCTAATAAAACTTCTAAAAACAATTATACTGAATTAGAAAACAAGTATAATGCTCTACAAAGTCAATATGATGAAGTAGAGAAACGTAATGCAGATATCACTGAAAGAAATAGAACACTAGCATTAGAAAACGTAATGACTAGGGAAGGTTTTAAAGAATCAGACTTCAAAGATATAAGTACATTAAGAAATAGTATGTATGGAGAAGTAAAAGATGATAACGAAGCAATAAGTCAAATCAAAGAGAAGTTTAAAAGTACATATTTTCCACCTGAACCTACTCCACCTACTGAACCACTTAAAATAAGAGATGATGCTCCATTAAATAATGGAAGTGTTGCTCCTAAAGAACCTGTAGTAAATCGTAAAACAAGTATAAAAGAATTATTAAAATAAGGAGATGAAAAAACAATGTATAGTGAATTAAATATTGATTTACAAGCATTTGTAAAGAGAGTATATGATAGCTTACTTTACAATTCAACATTTTATAACTTTTTAAATGAAAATTATATAGGAGAAATAAGACAAACAGGAGCTCCAATTATTGAAGTAATTAAGACTACTCCTGTATCAGTTAATGTTAGACAAACTGCAGAAATTCAAAGTGCTTTAGCACCTGCTCTTTCTACTTATTCAAGTGTAAAAGTAGACTTAACTGAGTTACCAATGGACTATTCAATTAGAGTACCAGTATCAGTAGTAGGAAGTGATATTACTAATGCAATTCAAGATGTAGTAGATTTAAAAGATAGTGCTATTGCTAAACAAATTGATACATATGGATATGCAAAATTAAAAGCAGGAGTTACACAAGCAAGACAATGGGCTCCAGTAGATGCAGCTGGATATATCTCATTATTAAATACATTAAGAGCAACATTATTCAACAAAGATGTATATGGAGATTATCGTTTAGGACTAGAAGCATTAGAATATGCTAACTATGTTAGTGCATTAACTTCAGTATTAAAATATGAAACTCTACAAGGTGTAGAAGGAGTAGATAGAGGTGTAATTGCTAGAGCATATGGAATTGATGCTTTCGAAATCAATTCTAACTATATCAACCCAGTTGTAGAAGATCACTCAGAAACAGTAAAAGGATATTTCTTCAATTCAACTGCAGTAGCAGGAGATACATTCTTCAATAGTTTTGTACAATACAATGGAAATTATCCAGGCTTCCCAGGTTACTTTGTAATTGAAGGAAATATGATGTTTGGTGCATCTATTATTGATGGAAACAGAATAATCAAACTACAAAGCGAATCAGTTTCAGGCTAGAAAGAAAGGGGGTTAAATTATGACCTTCTTTACAATAAATGAATTTTCAAATAAATATAAGACTTGTCAAACACCAGAAATGTGGCAAATAGAACAAGCATGTGAGATGATTTATTCTCAAGTAGGACTACGTTATCGAAACCCTAACTGGCAAGTAGATAACGTACCTACTGCTATTAAAAATGCAAGTATGGAACAATTAAGGTTCATATTAGAATACGATATTCCATTAATAGACTATAAAGATAAAGTTAAGGCAGGAGATATGGAATCAACTTTATCAAGTGATTACTCTACTCTAGCTTTAAGAATACTAGGAAATGCAGGTTATCTTAATCGTGGAGTTCCAATTAACTACAATATGGGTTTAAGGATACCATTTTAGATGTTCTTAACAAATGCAATGAAAGGCACTTTAAAAAAGTATAATCGAAACGGAACAGGAGTTTACGATGATGAGTATACAAAAGAAGTACCTATTAAAATATGCCCCTATAACCAAGATATTCGTGTAGCATTTGGAGTATATACTATTCCAGAAGCCGAAGGATATTATATTGTTAAGTCTAAAACTGATGTCCAAGAAGGAGATCAAATAACATTTATGAATAAGACTTATACAGTTATAAAGGTAAAAGATAATTGGATATGGAACAAGATAGAGAACTATACGGTGGCAGTTAGATAATGGATGTATTTTGTGAGTTTGAGTGGAATAAAAAAACTAAACGTGGTTTAGAAGTTCTACCAGATGAAATATTGTTTTCAGTAGCAAAACAAACACTAGACATAAGTTATCCTAGTATTCCAATGAGTAATTTGGTAAACCATGCAGGAACATTAAGAAGGGCATCTATGTCAGGTGGAGTTAAAGGTGGAAATGGAGATTACTATATTGGTTCTTATACTAAATATGCTTCAAAAGTATGGAATATGAACGATTCAACAACCAATTGGACAACTCCAGGAACTCACTCACAATGGTATGCAAGAACTTTACAAAAGAAAGGACAAGTCATACTAGACAATGCTATTAATCAAACATGGAAGGATAATATGTAATGGATATAACTGAAAAGAATTTAGTTTTAATATCTTATATACAAAGTCTATTTACTGATTATCAAGTAAAAGCCGAATTCTCTACTAACGATAAAGATAAGAAAGTTATCGTAGTACAAGAACAGTCTGGAATAAAAGAAGTATTCTATGGAGATATAACTCCACTATTCAACTATTATCAAATAGGAATATGGGGTTTATCAATAAGAGATAGTAAAAATGTTGCTACACAAATAGGAGAATTAATAGGTAAACATATAACACTTACCTATAATAATAAAACGTGGCAAATTATATTTAGTCAATATTCTAACCCACAGGCAATAGAATATTTGGATATTCGTAGAGTTGAATATAGTTCAATTTTACGATGTGTAGTAAATCAAATTGCCTAAAGAAAGGAGCTAAAATGAACGAATATTTTGTAAGTAATCGTGATGTCATTAAAAACTTTAGTTTTAATACAGGAACTTCAAGTACACCAGTATATACTACAATGTGTACTGCTACTGAACTAGCATTAAATACAAGTTTCACTGAACAAACTTTTTCAGTATTTTGTGATGCTTTACAAAGATCAATTAAAACTGGAGTAGCAATGACTATCGAAGGAACAATAAAAATTGATGTAAACAATGTAGCTATTCAAAAAGTTCTAGGAGATGTTGGAACACTAATATCAACTGGAGCAATTTCACAATTTAATAATCAAATGGTTAAGTTTGATTTATTAACAGGAGTAAATAATAGTACATTAGAATATACAACTTACACTTGCAATGTATCTTACCAACTAGAAAGTCTAGGAGGAAGTGCAGAAGATGTAGGAGAATTTGCAATAACTATGACAATTAACGGAACAGGCACTGCAAGTGCATAGAAACTCTATAAGGAGTTAGGGGTTTTACTCCTAATTCCTATTTTTTTACAAGAAAGGAGTTGAGAAGATGAATCAAGCCAATGGTGGAAATGTAATATTTCACTTTAAAGGTAATACTGATGATATTAAAAAGAAAAGTCATAATCTAGGACAAATCTTTAAAGATACAGGAGTATTACTAGGTAAAACAATGGTAGCAGGTACTTTAGTAGCAACTGCAGCTATAACTAAATTTGTAAAAGATGCAAGTCAGTCTTTTGCCGAGTTTGAACAATTACAGGGTGGACTTGAAGCAATGTTTGATGGAAATGCCGAAGCTATAGAAAGAATTACTCAAACAAGCCAAAAAGCATATAAAGATTTACAAATGAGTCAAAATCAATATTTGCAGTCTTTTGAAAGTTCATATGCAATTGTAAAAAATGGTTTAAGTGATGAAGCAGATGCTATTGAATATACAAATAAAGTTTTACAATTATCAAGTGATTTATTTAATACTTATGGTGGTAGCACTGAACAATATTCAAATGCAATTAATTGGGCATTAAAAGGAACTTTCTCATATTTAGATAACTTAAATCTAGGTATAAAAGGAACGCAAGAAGGTTTTGTTGAAGCTGCTAATGCAAGTGGAATATTAGGTAGAGAAATTAAAAACGTAAGTGAACTAACAAATGATGAAATAGTAGATGTTATCCAACATTATGCCGAAGAAACAGGTGCTTGGGGAAGGTCTACTGCCGAAGCAAGTAAAACTATAGCAGGATCACTTAATATGACAAAAGCAAGTTGGAGTGATTTAGTAAATGAGTTTGGTAAAAAAAATGGAGATATAGAAGGTGCTTTTGATAGATTTATGAAGTCTGCCGAAGCATTTGGTTCTAATCTATTACCTTTATTAGAAAGAATATTAAATAATATAGTAAGTCATTTACCAGGAATAGTTGAAAAACTTGCACAAGCACTACCAGGTTTATTACAAACACTAGTACCTACTTTAGTTCAAGCAAGTGTAGATGTGTTAAGAGCATTAGTCAAAGCACTACCAGATGTATTAAAAGTGTTAGTAGAAATGCTACCAACTATAATAGATACATTAATAAAAGGTTTGGGAGAAATAGTAATTGCTTTAACAGAAGCACTACCAGACTTAATACCTACAATAGTAGAAGCAATATTAGAATTGATACCTGTATTATTAGAGAATATACCACTATTTGTTGAAGCAGGAATAAGATTATTAATCGGTTTAGGTGTAGGAATTATCAAAGCTATTCCAAAATTAATTGCCGAAATTCCAAAAATATGGAGTGCATTAAAAAAAGCATTCGGAGAAATGCCAGGAAGGATGATATCAATAGGTAGTGATTTACTTAAAGGTTTATGGAACGGAATTAAAGATGCTACAAGTTGGGTTGTAAATAAAATAAAAGGTTTAGGAAAAACTATATTAAATGCAGTTAAGGGTATTTTTGGAGTACACTCTCCATCTACTGAATTTTCTTTTATCGGTAAAATGAATATGACAGGTTTAAAAGAAGGTATGGAAGATATGCAACCAGAAATACAAAAGACAATTGATAGTATGTTTGATTTAAGTCCAACCCTAACAAGTTCAATGGATAATACATTAAGTCCAAACATAATAGTAAATAACGAAATGAATTTACATACTGATCCATTAGGACAAACAGTTGGACAAATAAAGACTTTTGCTAATGGTTCTAAAAATGATTATAACTATGGAATGGGAGTGTAAGTATGACAATAACAATAGATGGTATTGAAGTATTATGTGGAGATAACTTTACTATAAGTCAAGAAATGCTTAATACTCCTTCCGTTATTTTAAATAATGTATATCCAAAGACTTGGGAAACTGATAAAGACTATACAAGTAGGTTTTATCATCCTGCCGATTATTCACAATGTTTAATAAGAGATGAGAATAATAACCTATTATTTTGTGGAGTTGTAAAAAATTCTGGAGATATAAGTCTAAACCCTAGACACCCACATTACTCTACTCTACAAATACTAGATTATAAGACATTTTTAAGTGAAGGAGAAACATTAGACTTTGTTATAGCAAATAAGACTATTTTAGAAGCATTACAGGACATTATTAATGTAATTAGTCCATATGGTTTTGAACTAGGAAATGTGTCTATAATTGGAGAAGATGAAGTAATAGGAGCATATTCTACAAAAGATAAAACTGCTTATGATGTATTTAACTATATAGCTGATATAACACAGTCAAGATGGACTACAAGAGTATTAGGTGTAGGTAGAGTTGCAATAGATTTCTATGATCCTTCACTAATGACACAGGGAACTCAAATTAATTATAATAATACCTGGTTTACTAATAATAAAATAATTGATATGAGTTATAACTATGGAACATGGGACTATAGAAATAAGCAAGTAATGACATCCCAAGAAGTATATGGAAACATAATACAAAACCAAACAATTGCTTATGATGGATATGCTACTCAACTATTAACTGAATATCCAATAGGAACAATAACAAGCATAACAATAGATGGAGTAGAAAAAAGTTTTGCTACTAATGATGAAAAAGATTTAGGAATATTTGCAGATTTCTATTACACAATAAATAATAATTTCTTTGAAAAGAACACTAATATAGGAAGGGGAAATGTAATCAATATTTCTTATTACCCTATAGTAGAAGGTAGACAAATAATAAATAATTCAGTTGAAATAAGTAGAGTTGCAACAAGTACAGGAGTAAAAGGAGTAATAGCAAGATATGAAAATAGAAACGATGCTACTACTTCAAACGAACTACAAAAGATAGGACAAAGTTATATCAAATATAAAGGTGTACCTGAAATCAAATTAACAATAAAAAGTGAATCAAATATCTGGAACATAGGACAAAGAGTACAATTCAATGCTCCTATAGATGAATTAGATACTGAATATATGGTAAAAAGAAAAGACATTAACTATTTAGTAAATGCCGATAAAATCTTTTATACATATGAATTGACATCAAGTTTTAATAGTGAAAGTGCAATAAACTACTTTGATAATCAAAGAGCTAAAGCAAATGGAAATATAAAGGAAGGACAAAGTGTTTCAAGAAACGTAGATATAGAAGAAGTAGCAAATATAATTTTCTATGATACAACCACTACTGAATTAAGTATTACACCAAATAATGAATTACAAAGTAATCTTGAAACAATATTAGGTGGATAGTATGACTCAAGAATTAAAAAATCAAATATTAAGTTATATAACAAACAAATTAATTCCTACCGATAAAGATGATACTGAAAGACTTGAAAGAATTTATCAAATAGAAAGAACTGAATTTGAAGATTTCTTACCTAGTGATGCTAACAGAATTCAAATGGCAGGTGTAATCAAATCAAGTACAAATGGCAATTACATTGTTTATGGTGGATATGTAAACGAATCATATACTTATGCAAATGAAAGTAATTCTAGAGGAATAATTATTATTTTAGATCAAAATTTAAAACCAATAAAAACGATATATAAATTTTCTTCAGGAACACTATTAAGACCAATACAAAAGATGATACAAATTGAAGATGGAACATTTGTAGCAGTAGATAGTACAATATTTGCTTTAAGAGAAAATAGACCAAAAATACAAACAAATACAAAGAGATTTATTATGTTAAATAATATTTCAACAAAAGATACAACAAATGACTATAGAGTAATATTAAGGACATCTTATAACTTACCCTATTCTAACTTTTATTGTATAGATATGTTAAAAAACCCTAATTCATCTCATTATGCAATGGCAGGAGCAATGTACATCCCATATGGTAATAATAATCATCTTGATGGTGTAAGGGTAATAGAATTAAAAGTAAACGTAGGAGAAGCAAATGAGTGGACTGAAAAAACTGCATCAACAAACAGGTCTTGGATATATGGTGGTTTTTATGGAGAATTCGATAGTGAAGATAATTTAACCTGGAAAATAGTAATGTGTAAAAATGTTATTAATAATCACTTGTTAGTAAGTTGGGATGGAACAAATACAATAGACATAATGAAAGAAACAAATAGTATAGTTCCTTATGTTGATTCACTAGCAATGAGTAATCAAGCTGAATTTGTAAATAAAAACGAAGTATATTTTGTGGTCAATAATCAAAGATGGGAAAGTTCAGTTCAACCACGATATATAGGACTATATAAATTTGACTATAAGACTTTAAGTGTTAAAGAAATATTTTATAAATACATTGGAGATTATGACTTTAGTAGTTCAAGAGAAGGAATATTTATAACAACTTTAAACGGAGATTTATATGTAAATTATTGTGGAGATTATGACAATATAGAACATACTGCTAATTATTATTTTCAAAGATTAGATAACGATGTATGGAGCCCAATATTAGTTAAAGCTAATGGTAAGTATGATATGGAAGATACAAGAGTATATACAAGTAATGTTTATAACTTATTAACAAATGTAATTTTTAATTCTGCTATGGACTCTTTTTGGAATTTTTCGGTGTCAAAAGAAATCTATAATAATAGCAACTATAATGGGATATCTTATACTGATTATAATTCAATGATAGGAGATACAGGGTTGTTATATGGAGAAGATGGAATATTATTTGCAAGAGATTTATATAATACAACATTATTAGAAGGAACTACTACTTCAACTATTCAAATACCTAATACTATGTTAAATGATGTCAATATAACTCAAAAGAAATTAAAAGGAGAAACAAATACAACTCTAATAAACGACACCAGAACAATAACAAAGAATATATATGAAACATTATATATAAACTTTATAAGGAGTTTAGCAGTAAAAGATGGAGATACAAACACTTACTACCCTACTACTGCAACTTATATAAATCAAAATATAAATACAGGTACAAAACAAAATTGTGAAATGTCTTTTGTAGGAAAAGTAAGAATTAATTATCAAGATAACATAATAATGCAAACACTAGAGTGGACTTATAACGTAGATCATTATGAAACAAGTTTTACAATAGATACTCACAATGAAATACCAACATCAGTAGACTTTATGAGTAATGATGAAACGACAATATATATAACAAAGGACTTAACTTTAGAAAGTAATAAATACTATAAAGTAAATCAAAAGTTAAGGATAGAATAAAGGAGATGATAATATGGCAATAACTGAAATCACTTATAACGATAAAAGTGATATTAATACAACATCTACACCAGAAGTAAATAAAGTAACTGCTTCAAACTTAAATGAAATTAAATCAGTAGTAAACACTAATGCTAATTTAATGGGAGATTTATCAAATTTAACAACAAGTGATAAAAGTTCCGTAGTAAATGCTATTAATAGTAAAATAACATCTTACAACATAGTAGCTGGTACTCCAGTAAAAACAGGTAAACAAATAGAAGGATATGACGAATATGTATTAAGAATAAATCTAGGTAGTTTACCAAATGCTTCAAGTAAAGAATATCCTTTAGGTTTATCAATAAATCAATTAATAAATGTAGAAGGAAGCTCAGTAAGGTCTACTGATGGTAATATATTCCCACTACCTTTTGTATCAACAACACCAGAAGCAAATATATCGGTTGTAATGTCGGATACAAGCACATTAAGAATAACGACAGGAAATGATAGAACTACTTTAACGGGATATTTGAATATCTATTATATATAGAAAGGAGTTGATTAAATGAATATAAAAGTAAATTCTCATACATTAGAAATAGAACAAAATATAGATATAAATGCAGGAGAATATAATATAACAACATTGAATTTTGAGTTTAGTGAAGAATATGAAGGACTAACAAAGATGGCAGTGTTTTCAAATTGTGAAACATCAATAAAGACTGCTATTCTAAATAATCAATGTACGATACCATTTGAAGTATTGCAAGAACCTGGACAAGTATTGTTAGGAGTATATGGTTATGAAGGAGAAGATGATTCACTAGAATTAAGATATTCTCCAGAACCACAATACTTTAATGTAAAACATGGTTCATATCAAGAAGGTGGAGAACCTACAATACCACCTAGAAGTGAGTGGGAACAATTAGTAGAAGAAGTAAATCAAGCAATAACTGAAACAAATAATCTAAATATATCAGCTACTAAAGAAAATTATATTACTACAATAACTGTTACTAAAAAAGATGGAGAAACTTATGATGTTGAAGTATTAGATGGGGCATCAATAGAAAATATGGAAATTGTAAACAGGCATTTGGTGGTAACTTATGATAGATAATTATTGGAAATATGCAAAGGAGATGATGTAATATGTCAAGACAAGTAGATTTAGGTCAAATAGTACCAAATATACAAGTAGGAACAACAACAACAGGATCACCAAGTACACCAGCAAGTGTAGAAAATGTAGGAACTGATTTAAACCCAATTCTTAACTTTACAGTACCAAAGGGAGATGTTGGACCACAGGGACCACAGGGCATCCAGGGAATACAGGGAGATACTGGTAATGGAATAGCTTCTATAGCAAAAACATCCACAAGTGGTTTAGTAGATACATATACAATAACATTTACAAATGGTCAAACAACAACATTTGAAGTAACAAATGGAGCAAATGGAGATGTAGTTGATGTACAAGTAGATGGAACAAGTGTAGTAGATGATGGAGTTGCAAATATAATTCTAGCAGATATAAAGCAAGAACTAGAAGATATGTATAACCTACTACCAAAAGTAAGTGGTACAGGAGAAACGATAACCCTAGATGGAACAGTAGCAGGTAAAATGCTAATAAATTTAAAGGGAAATACAAGTCAAGAAGGAACACCAACACCTGAAACACCACAAGATATACACGTTGTAAGTGGAGATAATAGTATAGAAGTTGGAAATAATGTATTTGATATAAGTGCAATAACACCAAATAGTTATATAGATAATAATGGAAATATATATTCAAATTCTGCTTCTAATTTAAGTGATTATATTGAAGTAAAAGAAAACGATATAATATTAAGTTATGATTACACATCATTAGTAAGTACAAACACTAGAGCATATTGTTGGTTTGATAGCAATAAAAACTTTATAAGTGGTAATTTATATTCTCCAGTAAACAAAATAAATAAGTTTAGTGTTATAAATAATGCAAAATATATAAGATTTACTTACGATAAAAATATTAGCAATATTAAAGTAAGTAATCAAAGTGCAAGTTATCCTATAAGTTTAGGAGATAAAGAGTTATGTAAAATAGGAAATTACCAAGATGGGATAGATAAGAGTAGTGGGAAGAATTTATTTGACAATAGTGTTGAGAAAAAAAGTGCTTTTCCAATGACAACAATAGGAAGTGTAGTATCTTATGCTAATTCAAGTGCTTCATCAAGTTATGTAAATTGTTGCTATGTAGAAGCAGGAACAACTTATACTTTTTCTTGCAAATTGAATACACCTGCATCAACTACTCATAGAGATAGTGTAATAGTTGATAATGATAATAAGGTATTAGAATCATATAAATTATGGAATAACACAACAAGCAATACATATACACCTAGTCATAGTGGTTATTTGATTTTATGTGTAGATAATAACTCAACTGAACTAATGATAAACGAAGGTTCAACCGCGCTGCCTTACGAACCTTATGGAACAAGATGGTACTTAAAAAAGGAAATTGGTAGTAAATTACTTACAACAAGTGATTATAACAATATCCTTTCTAGTTATTCCAATTTAGATTATGTTGCTATTTTTAAACCAAATGAGAGTGCAAATAAAGGAAATTCAAATAATATA
>JAEIGA010001909.1_pt1 | contig 33184 bp, 26 predicted proteins | sample 9270691 | NCBI WGS metagenome assembly JAEIGA01 (sample SAMN17057246, study PRJNA624740) | gut metagenome | biome: biome; isolation source: fecal sample | host: Bos grunniens | place: China: Xizang | collected 2019 | reverse complement strand
TTATAGAAAACATATGTGAAATATTTGGTGGCATGATGTTTAGCGGTTGCACGTCGTTTTGGGAAACGCAACTAGGCGAAGCCGACTTTAACGGCGCTGGAAGTTTGTGTCACGGATGGGCGGCGGTTGCTTGCTACGTATTAGATAATTATTATAAAAAGAAATAAAAATTTATAAAAAAAACAGCCTGCTAAAACTAGCAGGCTGTTAAAGTTTATTAGTTATCTATTTAATATTAGTTTGGTAAGTTCAACGGGTTCAACGATTTTGTCGCCTTTATAAACACGCATATTACCAGAAGCAATTTCATCAATTAAAATAACTTCGCCGTTATTGTAGCCGAATTCGAATTTAATATCCCAAAGATCAAGTCCTATAGATTTTAAATCGTCGGCAACGATTTTGGTGATTTTAAGGGTTTGTTCTTTCATGCTGTTAAACATTTCAAGACTCATAACGCCAAGAGCTTCTAAACCTTCTGCGGTAACCAACGGATCTCCCTTTGCGTCGTTTTTGAAAGTACATTCAACGTAACCGCCGTTAAGTGGGGTACCGTCTTTAATATATTCGCCATATCTTCTGATAAAACTACCGGTTGCAACTAATCTACAAATAACTTCAAGTCCGTGCCCGAAAACTTTACCAGGTAAAACTTCCATAGTAGCGTTATCAACGTCAGCCGATACGTAGTGGGTTTTAATTCCTGCTTTTTTAAGCATTTCAAAATAATAAACCGAAGTTTGCAAGTTTGCTTTGCCTATTCCTTCTATGGTAAGGCCAACTGTGTTTTCGCCCGGATCAAACACTCCGTCTTTGCCCGTGCAATCGTCTTTAAACTTTAGCAAAACGTTCCCGTTGTCTAAACTAAATACGTCTTTTGTTTTTCCTTCATAAATTTTTTTCATAATAGAACTCCTTTGGTTTTTAAGTGCAATAAAAAACTTCTACTTAATTGTAACACAAAAACTCTAATTTTAAATAATTTTTTCACAAAATTTTTTAATTTTTTTGTGATTTTTTTAAAATAGAGCCAACTTTATGATAGAAAATAAAAAAACGCTTGAAAAAATTAATAAAATATGTTACATTACAAATTGTTACACAACGATTATGTTTATAGGTGTGCCTTCTTTTAAATCAAGCGTTGAAAAAATAGCGCATAAGGGAGTTTTGACAAGTATGAACGAACTTTTAGAAAAAGTAAAAAAGTTTAATATTTTGGGGGAAGTTAAGTCTATAGAACCTTACGGTTCGGGGCATATTAACCGTACGTATTTAGTTACCACGACTGAAAAAAGATACATATTCCAAAAAATGAACGAAAAGGTGTTTAGGGATATAGACGGCCTTATGAAAAACGTTGTTGGCGTTACCACTTTTCTAAACGACAAAGGCGTTGAATCTATAGAAGTAGTATTTACTAAAAGTGGTGAGTCGTATTTAAACGAAGATGGGTATTATAGGGTATACGTGTTCGTTGAAAACACCGTGTCATATCAAATTATTAAAGACGCTTCCGTTTTTAAAAACGTTGGCAAGGCGTTTGGTGAATTTCAAAACCAACTCGCTGAGTTTGACGCTAGCAAGTTAGTTGAAACCATAAAGCAGTTTCACGATACTCCTAAGAGATTTAACGACTTTAAAAACGCGCTTAAAGAAGATAAATTAGATAGGGCTAAAACGTGCGAAAAAGAAATAAACTTCGTTTTATCCCACGCAGACACCTATTCTTTGGCGATGGACGGGATAAAAAACAAAACTATTCCACTACGCGTTACGCATAACGATACAAAACTTAACAATATTTTAATGGACGCAACTACGGGTGAAGCCCGCGTAGTAATCGATTTAGACACCATAATGCCAGGCTCAATGTTGTTTGACTTTGGTGATTCAATTAGGTTTGGTGCTTCGACGGTGCAAGAAGATGAAAAGGATTTGGATAAAGTTCATTTTTCGTTAGATTTATTTAGGGTGTACGCTGAAGGGTTCGTTACCGCTATGAAAGAGAGTATTACTGAAAAAGAAGCTGAAATGTTGCCTTACGGCTCGTATCTAATGACGGTAGAGTGCGGTATGAGATTTTTAACCGACTATTTGTCGGGGGACGAGTATTTTGCTATAAAATATCCCGACCACAATTTAGTTCGCGCAAGAACGCAAATTAAATTAGCGGGAGAAATGGAACAGAACTTCGACAAAATGAAAGAGATAGTATTTTCAATATTAAACAAATAAAATTTTTTGGCTTTAGGTTATTCTAAAGCCTTTTTTTAAGCGTAACATAAAGAATTTATATTTTAAATGTTTTAAAAAGGGCTAAAACTTACTTGACAATTTTTTTTAGCGGTTGTATAATCAAATTACAAATTTTAATTCGGTACAGAGATACTGGCAAGTTTGTTTACAATTGATTGCGGATGCTATCCGTGTATTTTCGTATATAAATCTTGCCAAAGGCAAGATTTTTTTCGTTTTAGGGGGAAGAAATGTCTAACAAAACGGTCATAATGGACGCAGAAGCGGTAAAACGCACGATGGCGCGTATAACTCACGAAGTTATAGAGCGTAACCGCGGTGTAGAAGACGTATGCGTTATTGGTGTTAAACGAAAGGGCGTGGGGCTTGCAAAAATGCTTTGCAACAACATCTTTAAGTTTGAAAATAAAACAGTGCCGTTTGGCGAACTAGACATCACTCCGCATAGAGACGATATATCGGATAATGAAAAAAAAGTTCACTCTTCGCAGTCTAATATTCCTTGTGATTTAACGGGTAAGACGGTTATTTTGGTAGACGACGTTTTGTTCACGGGCAGAACTGCAAGAGCGGGTCTTGAAGCCGTCTTTAGATACGGCAGGCCAAAGACGGTGCAACTTTTCGTGCTTATAGATAGGGGACATAGGGAACTTCCTTTTAGACCCGATTACGTTGGTAAAAATTTACCTACGAAGAAGAGTGAAAAGGTATACGTACTAAACGAAGAAATTGACGGGGAACTTGGGGTTTACATTTCAGATAACGGTTAAAGGATAGACTATGGAAAACAAAAATCTTATCAAAACTGAAAATCAACAAATAATAACGATTGCCAAAGAACGTTTATCAGGCAACCTTTCGTTACCCTTTTTATTTAAAGAATACGCATTTTTACCCGGTTTTTGTGACGTGCACGTTCACTTTAGAGAACCGGGTTTTTCATATAAAGAAACGGTGAAAACGGGTAGTGAATCTGCCGTTGCCGGCGGATACACTTGCGTTTGTACGATGCCAAACTTAAATCCCGTGCCCGACGGGGAAGAAAACCTTTCTTTGCAGTTAAGCGCCATTAAAAAGCAAAATTTATTATCAGTCGTGCCATACGGCTCGATAACGGTTGGGCTTAAAGGCGAAGAACTTTCCGATATGGAAAAATTATCGCCAAGCGTGGTCGCGTTTACTGACGACGGGCGTGGTGTTCAGCGTGGCGAACTCATGAAAAGGGCGATGGAAAAAGCAAAAACTCTAAACAAAATAATAGTTGCACATTGTGAAGACAACTCTTTGTTAAACGGCGGATATATACACGACGGGGAGTATGCTAGAGCACACGGCCACAAAGGTATATCTTCGCAAAGTGAATACGTGCAAGTCGCAAGGGATTTAGAACTAGTCGCAAAAACGGGCTGTAAATATCACGTGTGCCACGTTTCAACTAAAGAGAGCGTTGAAATTTTGCGCCAAGCAAAAAAAAGTGGATTAGACGTTTCGTGCGAGACCGCTCCGCACTACCTAGTTTTAACCGACGCCGACCTAAAAGAAGACGGCAACTACAAAATGAACCCCCCGCTTCGTAGTGAAAGTGATAAAAACGCTCTTATCGAAGGTTTGTTAGACGGTACTATTGAAATGATAGCAACCGACCACGCGCCACACTCGGTAGAGGAAAAATCACGCGGGCTTGAAAAGAGTTTGTTTGGAATAGTGGGGTTAGAAACGGCGTTTCCCGTTTTATATACTCATTTAGTTAAAACGGGCACGTTAAGTTTAGAACAACTATCTAAGTTGATGAGCGAAAATCCAAGAAAAAGGTTTAACCTTAATAAAAACGCAGGCATCACCGTGTTTAATTTAGACAAAAGATACAAAATAGACCCAAACGACTTTTATTCAATGGGAAGGAACACGCCGTTTAAGGATAATAGAGTGTTTGGCGAGTGTGTTCTAACTATGTACGAAGAAAAAATAGTTTACAAAAAGAGATAAAAATAAGTTTATTCAAAATATAAGGAGACAGTACAATGGCAAAGAGAACGGACGTTAAAAAGGTAATGATAATAGGTTCTGGCCCGATAGTAATAGGGCAAGCGGCAGAATTTGACTACGCCGGAACACAAGCGTGTCTTGCGTTAAAAGAAGAAGGGTATGAAGTAGTATTGTGCAACTCAAACCCCGCAACGATACTGACCGACACTACGATAGCGGACAAGGTTTATATGGAGCCGTTAACGTTAGAATACGTGGCAAAAATATTACGTTATGAAAGACCTAACGCAATAATACCCGGCATAGGCGGTCAAACGGGCTTAAATCTAGCCATGCAACTAGACAAAAAGGGAATACTAAAAGAATGCCAAGTAGAATTATTAGGTACTAGCAGTAAAAGTATAGAACTCGCGGAAGACAGGGAACTTTTCAAAGAACTTTGTCAATCGATAGGCGAGCCGACAATCCCTTCTTTAATAACTTATAATTTAGAAGATGCAAAAAAAGCGGCAAAAGAAATAGGCTATCCCGTAGTATTGCGCCCCGCGTTCACGCTTGGTGGAACGGGCGGTGGCTTTGCCGAAAATGAAGAAGAACTCGAAGAAGTTGGCATAAATGCATTCAAACTTTCACCCGTTCACCAAGTCCTAATTGAAAAATCGGTTAAGGGCTATAAAGAAATAGAGTTTGAAATGATGCGTGACTCTTCTGATAAAGTAATAACGATATGCGGAATGGAAAACGTAGACCCCGTTGGCGTTCATACGGGGGACTCAATCGTAGTTGCGCCTATACTTTCTCTATCAAACGAAGATAAAAAGATGCTTAACGATAGCGCGATAAAACTTATTAGGGAACTAAAAATCGAAGGTGGTTGTAACGTTCAGTTTGCGCTAAATCCTTATACTAGCGAATATTACATAATAGAAGTTAACCCCAGAGTTTCACGTTCATCGGCGCTAGCATCTAAAGCAAGTGGCTATCCTATTGCGCGAATTACAGCTAAAATTGCTATGGGCTTAAACCTAAACGAAATTGAACTTGCAGGTACTACCGCTGATAAAGAGCCGAACTTGGACTATATAGTTGCAAAATTCCCAAGATTTCCCTTTGATAAATTTACCTCTGCCCCCAACACTTTGGGTACGCAGATGAAAGCAACGGGTGAAGTTATGGGTATAGGCTCTAATTTAGAAGAATGCATGTTAAAATCCGTTCGTTCGTTAGAAATAGGCGTTAACCACATCTATTTGAATAAGTTTAGTGAAATGGAACTTTCCGCAATCAAAGAATACCTTAAAGAATTTAAAGCGGATAACGTTTTCGCCGTTGCTGAACTTTTGAGAAGGGGCGTTAGCATTGAAGAAGTACACGAAATTACTAAAATCACCCCGTTGTTCTTACAATCGTTCTTAAACGTTGTCGAGATGGAAAGGACGGTAGAAAACAATAAATTTGATAAAGAAACGTTGCTTTCTGCTAAAAAGATGGGCTTTTCGGACGCGTTTATTGCAAAACTTTGGAAATGCGCCGAAATAGAAGTTTACGATTTTAGGCACAAAAATTCAATAAAACCCGTGTTTAGAATGGTAGATACTTTAAAGAGCGGTGCTTATATACCGTATTTTTACTCTTCGTATTCGGGTAAAAACGACTCCATTTTAACTTCTAAAAAGAAAACGGTAGTTCTTGGTGCAGGACCTATAAGAATAGGTCAAGGCGTTGAGTTCGACTATTCTACCGTTCACGCAGTGACAACTATAAAAAAATCAGGTTACGAAGCAATAATTATAAACAATAACCCCGAAACCGTTTCAACCGACTATACCACGTCCGACAAACTTTATTTTGAACCGTTAACACCCGAAGACGTTATGAATATAGTTGAATTTGAAAACCCAGAAGGAGTTATAACTTCACTCGGCGGTCAAACGGCAATAAACCTTGCAAGTCCGTTAATGAAACGTGGCGTTAAAATAATAGGTACCGATTGCGAAGCGATAGACCGTGCGGAAGATAGAGATATTTTCGAAAAACTTTTAAGTTCGCTTGGTATTCCAAAACCGCAAGGTCGCGCCGTTACCAACGTTGAAGACGGTGTTAAAACGGCAAACGAAATAGGCTATCCCGTGCTCGTTCGTCCTTCTTTCGTGCTAGGCGGTAGGGCTATGCAAATAGTAAACAGCGAAGAACAAATTCGCCACTATCTAAAGACGGCGGTAGAAATAGACGAAGATAAACCCGTTTTAGTTGACAAATATATCGTTGGTAAAGAAGTTGAAATAGACGCGATTTGTGATGGTAGAGACGTTTTCGTTCCAGGCATAATGGAACTCGTTGAAAGAACGGGAATTCATAGTGGTGACTCTATAAGCGTATATCCAACCTTCTCAATATCTCAAAAGGTAAAAGGCACGATATTAAAATACGCAAAAGAGTTAGGATTAGGGATAGGCATAATCGGGCTATACAATATTCAGTTTATAGTAGATAAAGACGAAAACGTTTATATTATCGAAGTTAATCCACGTTCTTCAAGAACGGTGCCTTTCTTGTCAAAAGCAACGGGCTATTCGCTTGCCGATATCGCAACAGAAGTAATCCTTGGTAAATCGCTTAAAGAACTTGGAATATTTGATATATACCCCGATGAAAAGAAGAGATGGTACGTAAAAGCGCCCGTATTCTCGTTTAGCAAAATTCGTGGGCTAGACGCATACCTTTCTCCCGAAATGAAATCAACTGGTGAAGCAATCGGCTACGACGATAAATTAAACCGCGCGCTATATAAGGCGTTACAAGCGTCGGGCATGAAACTACAAAACTACGGAACGGTGTTCGTAACCGTTGCTGATGCGGATAAACCCGAAGCATTACCGCTAATTCGTAGGTTCTATAACTTAGGTTTCAATATAGAATCAACTTTAGGAACGGCAAAATTCCTAAAAGAAAACGGGATTAGAACGAGAATTCTTAAGAAGATAAGCGACGGCAGTAACGAAATTCAACAAGCGCTACGCCAAGGCCATATCGCTTACGTAGTCAATACGGGTCACGTTGGCGGAATTAACGAGCGTTCGGACGGATATAAAATAAGGGCGCTTGCCACTGAAAACAATATAACTATGTTCACGGCGTTAGATACCGTTAGGGTGTTACTCGACGTGTTAGAAGAAACCACTCTTTGCGTTTCGACTATAGACGCTTAAAAAGGGAAGGAAATGGAAGAAGTAATTTTTACGGTAAAATCAAACAAAAAAATAGCCAAAGACGTTTATGAAATGGTGCTTGTTGGCGACACGAGTGGAATTACAAACTACGGTCAATTCGTCAACCTTAAAATAGACGGAGTATTCTTGCGCCGACCTATTTCCGTTTGCGATTTTGAAAAAGGAAAACTACTTTTAATTTATAAAGTAGTCGGCGAAGGGACGGCGATACTAAGCGGTTACGTTAAAGGCAAAACCATAAACGTTTTAACGGGGCTCGGCAACGGATACGACCTTTTAGTCAGCGGAGATAATCCGCTTTTAATAGGTGGGGGAGTAGGCGTTCCGCCCATGTTCGGCTTATGTAAGGCGCTAGTAAAAAAAGGTGTTAAACCCACCGTTATTTTAGGCTTTAACACCAAAGACGAAGTGTTTTATGAAAAAGAATTTAAACGCTTAAACGTAAAAGTTCACGTATGCACGGTAGACGGGACGGCGGGCGAAAAAGGTTTCGTTACCGACGTTATGGAGAAATTAAACTACTCGTATTTTTATACTTGCGGGCCTATGCCGATGTTTCGTGCAATAGAAAAGGTAGCCAAAACCGATGGTGAATATAGTTTTGAAGAACGTATGGGTTGCGGGTTTGGTGCGTGCATGGGTTGTAGTTGCAAAACGTTAGTGGGAAACAAACGGATTTGCGTTGATGGACCTGTTCTCAAAAGGGGTGAAATAATATGGTAGATACTAAAGTAACTTTATCGGGCTTGGTTTTAGATAACCCCGTTATACCGGCGAGCGGGACTTTCGGGTTTGGCAAAGAATTCTCTAAATTATACGATATAAATATTTTGGGCAGTTTTTCTTTTAAGGGCACTACTCTTTCGGCAAGATTTGGTAACCCCACGCCTAGAATAGCCGAGTGTGATAACGGTATGATAAACTCGGTGGGACTTCAAAACCCCGGTGTTGACCACGTTATTGAGCACGAATTAAAAGAACTTAAAGAATACTTTTCAAAACCCGTTATAGCCAACGTTAGCGGTTTTTCGATTGACGAATATAGGGAAACTTCGAGTAAATTGTCTAAGCAAGATCAAGTAGGTATAATAGAAGTAAACGTAAGTTGCCCCAACGTACATAACGGCGGTATGAGTTTTGGGACCGAGCCGAAATCCGCCTATCAAGTAACTAAAGCGGTAAAAGAGGCGTGTGACAAACCCGTTTACGTTAAATTAAGCCCTAACGTAACCGATATAACGGCAATCGCAAAGGCGTGCGAAGACGCGGGTGCCGACGGCATAAGTTTAATAAACACCATGCTTGGCATGCGCATAAACTTAAAAACTAAAAAACCTGTTATTGCAAATAAAATGGGCGGTTATTCAGGCAAAGCAATATTTCCCGTTGCGCTTAGAATGGTTTACCAAGTATTCGAAAGCGTAAAAATCCCCATTATCGGCATGGGTGGTGTTGCTACGGCTGAAGACGTTATAGAAATGATGCTTGCGGGCGCAACTGCAGTTCAAGTGGGCGCGCAAAATTTAATAGACCCGTTTGCATGCAAAAAAATAATTGAAGATTTACCGAACGTAATGAAAAAATACAGTATAAACAATTTAAAAGATATAATAGGAGGAGCGCACAATGGGTAAGGACGTTATAATAGCGCTTGATTTTTCAAGCAAAGACAAGGTTATGGAGTTTTTAGATAAATTCCAAGACAAAAAACCTTTCGTTAAAATAGGTATGGAACTTTTTTATGCGGAAGGTCCGTCTATCGTAAAGGAAATAAAGGCAAGAGGTCACAAGATATTTTTGGATCTAAAATTACACGATATTCCCAACACGGTAAGCAAAGCGATGGCGGTTTTAAGCAGTTTAGACGTTGATATGACCAACTTGCACGCTTCTGGCGCGGGAAAAATGATGGAAGGCGCAATCAAAGGATTGACCCGTGCCGACGGAACTAGACCTATACTTATTGCGGTGACTCAACTCACTTCTACCGACCAAGAAACGATGGAAAGAGATTTGCTTATAAAAGAGCCGATAGATAAGGTGGTTATGCACTATGCGTTAACGGCAAAAAATTCAGGTTTAGACGGCGTTGTTTGTTCACCTCTTGAATCGCAAAAAGTTCACGAAGTATGCGGTGAAAAATTCTTGACCGTAACGCCCGGTGTTCGATTTGCAGACGGGGACGTTGGTGACCAAAAACGTGTTATGACCCCCGCCGAAGCGAAAAAAATAGGCTCGGACTACATAGTCGTTGGCAGACCGATAACGTCTGCGGAAGACCCGGTAAAAGCATACGAACGTTGCGTTAGAGAATTTATAGGATAGGAGAGATAAAAATGGAGAACATACAAAACGTAATTGCAAAAGATTTACTTAAAATAAAAGCGGTATTTTTTAGTCCGGACAAACCTTTTACGTGGGCTAGTGGCATAAAAAGTCCGGTGTATTGTGATAATAGGCTAACGTTAACCGCACCGGAAGTTCGTTTGGACGTTGAAAGCGCGCTTGCCGAAACGGTAAAAAAAGAGTTTCCCGAAGCGGAAGTATTGATGGGAACGTCAACCGCGGGAATAGCGCACGCCGCAATAACCGCGCATATTCTAGGAATGCCTATGGGCTACGTTCGTTCGGGCGCTAAAGATCACGGTAGACAAAACCAAATCGAAGGCAAACTTGAAAAAGGTCAAAAAGTAGTTGTAGTAGAAGACCTTATTTCAACGGGCGGAAGCGTTCTCGAAGTAGTTTCAGTATTGCGTGAAGCGGGCGCGGAAGTTCTTGGCGTAGTAAGTATTTTTACCTACGGTATGAAAAAGGGAATTGAAAGGTTAAAAGAAGCAAACGTAAGAAACGTTAGTCTAACTAACTTCGACGTTATTGCAAATATTGCAGCCGAAGAAAATTACGTAAAGAAAGAAGACGTAAAAAGGCTAATTGCTTTTAGAGACAACCCGCAAGACGAAAGTTGGATAGGAGCAAAATAGATGAAAAACGTATTAAATATTTTAGATCTTTCGGTAGAAGAAATAGACCAACTAATTGCTACCGCTGAAGACATAATTAAAGACCCTATTAAATATAGCGAAAAGTGTAAAAACTATCAACTTGCCACGCTTTTTTTCGAGCCGTCTACAAGAACTAGACTAAGTTTTGAATCGGCTATGCTAGCGCTTGGCGGAAAGGTAATAGGCTTTTCAGACCCCAACTCGTGTTCGGCTACAAAAGGCGAAAGTGTTGCCGATACTATATCGGTTGTTAGCGGTTACGTTGATATTATTGCTATGCGCCACCCCAAAGAAGGCGCACCACTCGTTGCAAGTTCAAGAACGTTAGTTCCTATAATAAACGCAGGCGACGGCGGGCATTATCATCCAACGCAGACACTTGCCGATTTATTAACTATTCACAAAGAAAAAGGTAGGTTTGAAAATCTTACCATCGGTCTTTGCGGTGACTTAAAGTTTGGTAGAACGGTGCATTCGCTAATAGAAGCGATGTCGCGTTACACCGGTGTTAAATTCGTTTTGATTTCACCCGAAGAATTAAAACTTCCAACGTTAATCGAAAAGGATATCGAGAGCAAGGGTATTTCGATAGAAAGGAGTAATAGTCTAGAAGAATCTATCGGCAAACTCGACATATTGTATATGACTAGAGTTCAAAAAGAAAGGTTTGAAAGCGAAGAAGAATATTATAGGCTAAAAGACTTGTTTATTTTAACCGAAGATAAGATGAAACTTGCAAAACCCGATATGATAGTATTGCATCCGCTACCAAGGGTTAACGAAATTTCAACCGCGGTTGATAGCGATAAGAGAGCATGTTACTTTAAGCAGGCGCACTATGGAAGATATATGAGAATGGCGCTAATAATGAAACTTCTTTTTGAAAACGACGGAACAAGAGAAGACCGCTTTGACGTGAAAGATAAAATAGCGCTCAAATACAAATGTTCAAATCCGCATTGTATAACTACTACCGAGCCCGAACTTCAAAATCTTTTTGTTCCCACTAACGAAGGTGACGGCGAGTATAAGTGCATATATTGCGACACAAAAATTTTAATAAAATAGTTTTTAAAGTTTTAAATGTGTAAGTTTAAAACTTGACAAGACTTATATTTAAATGATAATATAATAACGTTAAAAATTCTTTGTAACTGACGGAGTTTAGGTGGAGTACCACGAAGGAGCAAAGAGTGGTCGGTAACCCCCGAATTTTACGGGGCTTAACGATAAGTCGGACCGTCTGGGCACGCTTAACATTTTACAGGTTAGGTGTGCCTTTTTTACTTTTTTATAAAGGAGAAACGAAAAATGAAAAAAGTCGGTATAGTGATGGGCAGTGATAGCGATATGCCTATAATTCAAAAAGCGATAGACGTGTTGAACGAGTTTTCCGTTCCGTACGAAACGCATATATATTCCGCGCACAGAACCCCAGTTCAGTCGGCGGAGTTTTCAAGTAGCGCAAGGGAAAAGGGCTTCGGCGTAATAATAGCGGCCGCAGGTATGGCCGCTCACTTAGCGGGCGCAGTTGCCGCAAACACCACTTTACCCGTTATAGGAATTCCGTGTAAAGGTCCCGTGCTCGACGGACTTGACGCGTTGCTATCAACCGTTCAAATGCCAACGGGAATACCGGTAGCGACGGTTGCAATAAACGGCGGAGCAAACGCGGCGTTACTTGCAATACAAATTTTAGCAGTTGAAGATAAAGACCTGGCAAATAAGTTGAACGCAAAGCGCGTTGCCGACGCTGAAAAGGTTTTGGCAAAAGACTCGGCGCTTTCTAATAATTAAGGAGAAAATTAATGGGTGGTTTTTTTGGAGCAGTTCGTAAAAAGAACGTTTTACTCGACGTGTTTTTGGGTACGGACTATCATTCGCATTTAGGCACCAAACGCGCGGGTATCGCCGCGTTCGATGAGAAACTTGGCTTACAGAGAGAAATTCACAACATAGAAAACACGCCTTTTAGAACGAAATTTGAAAACGTTATAGACGAAATGGTTGGAAATTCGGCGATAGGTTGTATATCCGACACCCATCCGCAACCATTACTAATTTGTTCAAGGCTAGGTAAATACGCAATTTGTACGATAGGCGTTATCAACAATGCGGATGAACTTGTAGAAGAAATCTTGTCCAACGGTGGAGTGTATTTCGACGCGATGACGGGTGGAAAGATAAACGGAAACGAATTAGTTGCCGCGTTGATTAACCAAAAGTCCACTTTCGTTGAAGGTATAAAGTATGCCCAGTCTAAGATAGACGGTACTTGTAACGTTTTGATATTAACCGAGCAAGGCGATTTGATAACCGCGCGTGATAAGTTAGGGCGAATTCCCGTTTTAATAGGTAAAACGAGCGACGGTTTTTGTGTTTCTTTCGAATCTTTCGCTTATAAAAAACTCGGCTTTAAGGACTTTAAGGAACTCGGTCCTGCGGAAATTGTGAAAGTTACGGTAAAAGGGGTAGAAACTTTATCTCCCCCCGAAAAAGAAATGCGTATATGCGCTTTCTTGTGGACGTATTATGGATATTCAACGTCAAATTACGAAGGTGTTAACGTTGAAATAATGCGTAACCGTAACGGCAAGATAATGGCGGAGAATGACGAAATAGCAAAAAAAGCGCATATAGATTACGTCGGTGGTGTTCCCGATTCAGGTACGCCACACGCAATAGGCTATGCAAACGCTTGTAAAATTCCGTTTGCTCGTCCGTATATAAAATACACGCCTACGTGGGCAAGAAGTTTCATGTCGCAAAAGCAGAGCGAAAGGAACAAAATCGCTAAAATGAAACTTATTCCCGTGCACGAGCTTATTGAGGACAAGAACCTTTTGTTAGTGGACGATTCGATAGTTCGCGGTACGCAAATAAAAGAAACGGTAGAATTTTTATACGAGCACGGCGCGAAAGAAGTTCATATGCGTTCGGCGTGCCCACCGATAATGTACGGTTGTAAGTATTTAAATTTCTCACGTTCAACTTCGGATATGGACTTGTTAACTAGACGCGTTATTAACGAACTAGAAGGTGAAGAAGGTCAAAAACATCTTGCCGAGTATAGCGACCCGAATACCGAAAGGGGTAAAAAATTAAGAAAGGCGATAAGCGATAAATTCAAGTTCGCTTCGTTAGATTTCCAAACGATAGACGGCGCAGTCAAAGCAATAGGCATAGACAAATGCAAACTATGCACTTATTGTTGGGACGGCGAAGGTTGATAAAAAACGAAAGCAATTAAAGGAGAATAAAATGGAAAAGAGTTTTTCGGAAAGTTACGCAAAATCTGGCGTAGATATTACCGCGGGATATAAAGCGGTTGAATTAATGAAAAAACATATCGCCCGCACGATGACCAGTGGGGTTTGTTCAGATATAGGTGGTTTTGGTGGATTATTTGAACTTGATTTAACGGGTATAACTCGCCCCGTACTAGTTAGTGGAACAGACGGGGTAGGCACGAAACTTAAATTAGCGTTTTTAATGGATAAGCACGACACGGTTGGCATCGACTGCGTTGCTATGTGCGTTAACGACATAATTTGCGCAGGCGCAAAACCTTTGTTCTTTTTAGACTATATCGCTTGCGGTAAAAACGTTCCAGAAAAAATAGCCGAAATAGTAAAAGGCGTTGCAGAAGGTTGCGTGCAAGCAGGTTGTGCGCTAATCGGTGGTGAAACGGCTGAAATGCCCGGATTTTATCCCGTAGACGAATACGACCTTGCGGGTTATAGCACGGGCGTTGTGGATAAGAGCAAGATAATAGACAAAAACACCATTGAAGAAGGTGACGTTATAATAGCGCTTGCATCAAGCGGTGTGCATTCAAACGGATTTTCTTTGGTGCGTAAAGTATTTGACGTGGAAAATGCCGACCTAAAAACACCGTTAGAAAGTTTAAACGGTAAAAGTCTTGGCGAGACTTTGTTGACGCCTACCAAGATTTATGTTAAATCGGTGCTTGCTTTAATGGAAAAAGTTTCAGTTAAAGCGATATCGCACATAACGGGCGGTGGTTTCTATGAGAATATTCCAAGAAGTATTCCGGAAGGCTTTACTGCGAAAATTACTAAGAGCGCGGTTAAGATATTGCCGATATTTAAACTTATTGCCGAAAAGGGTGGCATTAGCGAAAGGGATATGTTCAACACCTTTAATATGGGCGTTGGTATGAGCATAGTTGTTCCCGCATCACAAGTGCAAACTGCACTAGATTTATTAAAATCGTGCGGGGAAGATGCTTACGTTGTAGGCGAAATTACCAAGGGTGACGAAAAAATTCAATTAATATAGAGGTAAAAATGCAAACGACTGCAAGGATAGCCGTTTTGGTGTCCGGTGGCGGGACCAACCTTCAAGCGTTGATAAACGCCGAGAAAAACGGTAAGATACCAAACGGTAAAATAGAGCTTGTTATTTCAAACAACGAAAACGCTTTTGCGATAGAACGCGCGAAAAATGCGGGAATAAAAACGCAAACCATTCTAAAATCAATAGAGGGTAGCCAACAAGCGTTTGAAGATAAACTTAAAAAAATTCTAACTGAAAACCAAATAGACTTAATCGTTCTTGCGGGATTTATGTCGATACTAAGCGAAAGTTTTACGAAAGATTATCCTGAACGCATAATAAACGTTCATCCGTCGCTTATTCCTTCTTTTTGCGGGAAAGGTTTTTACGGACTAAAAGTGCACGAAAGAGCACTTGAAAAGGGTGTTAAAGTAACGGGCGCAACCGTCCATTTCGTAAACGAAATTCCAGACGGCGGGAAGATTATACTTCAAAAGGCTGTTTCCGTTAGGGAAAAAGACACACCGGAGACGTTGCAAAAACGAGTAATGGAACAGGCTGAGTGGAAGATTTTACCGCTTGCAGTTCAAAAAATTAGTAAGCAAATAACCGAAAAAGGAAAATAAAAAAATGGATATCTATAAAATTAACGACGTAGCAAAATTAATTGAAGGCAATTCTTACGTTGGTAGGGGCATTATAATAGGCAAAACGGCAGACGGCAAAAAAGCGTGTTCGGCGTATTTTATTATGGGCAGAAGCGCAAATAGTAGAAATAGAGTATTTACGGTAGAAAACGGCGCGGTATACACCAAACCTTTCGACCCTTCTAAAGTAGAAGACCCTAGTCTAATCATATACGCCGCAATAAGACGCTTACAAAACCATTTAATAGTAACAAATGGTGACCAAACGGATACTATTTACGAAGGAATGGAAAAAGGTTTGTCTTTTGCAGAAAGCTTAACTTCGCGTCAGTTCGAGCCCGACGCTCCCAACCTAACTCCTAGAATAAGTGGCGTACTGCACTTTGATGAAGGCGATTTCAATTACGAAATGAGCATATTAAAAAGCGCGGACCCCGAAGGAAGCGCTTGTAATAGATATACCTTTACTTATCCATCGCTAAACGGGTTAGGGCACTTTATTCACACCTACGTTTGTGACGGAAACCCTATTCCCACCTTCGTTGGCGAGCCTGAAAGGGTAAAAATTCCTAATGATATTAACGAGTTTTCTTCTTCGCTATGGTCGGCTCTCGATAAGGACAATAAAATTTCGTTATTCGTTAGATATACCGACTTAGAGACGGGGAAAGAAGAAGATATACTTATAAACAAAAACGTTTAAGAGGTTAAGAAAATGAGCAATAAAGACGGATATTTGTCGCCATTATCGACCAGATACGCAAGTGAAGAAATGCAATCGGTTTTTTCCGAAAATTTTAAGTTCCGTACCTGGCGAAGATTATGGATTGCGCTTGCAAAAGCCGAAAAAGAAATGGGCTTAGATATTACCGACGAACAAATTGCGGAAATGGAGAAATATAAAGACGATATTAATTTTTCCGTTGCCGAAGCAAGAGAAAAAGTCGTTCGTCACGACGTAATGAGCCACGTTTACGCTTACGGAGTACAATGTCCCAAGGCAGAACCGATAATTCATTTAGGCGCGACTAGTTGTTACGTTGGTGATAATACCGACGTTATTATAATGAAAACGGCTATGGAAATAGTTGCTAAAAAATTAGTTAAGGTCATCAAAAACCTAACTGATTTTGCCGTTAAATATAAAGAAACTCCCACTCTTGCGTACACGCACTTGCAACCCGCTCAACTCACCACCGTTGGCAAACGCGCAACGTTATGGATAAACGAGTTGATTGCCGACGTTGAAAATTTAGAGTTTCAAGCGTCAAGATTAAAACTTTTAGGCTCAAAAGGGACTACGGGTACTCAGGCAAGTTTTTTAGAACTTTTTGAAGGTAATAGCGAAAAGGTTAAATTCGTAGAAGATTTTATTGCTAAAGAGATGGGCTTTAAATCTTGCGTAGAAGTATCGGGGCAAACCTATTCAAGAAAAATAGACGCGTACGTGCTATCCGTTTTATCGGGTATAGCGCAAAGCGCATATAAATTTTCAAACGATCTTCGTATTTTACAATCTTTTGAAGAGATAGAAGAACCATTTGAAAAAAATCAAATAGGGTCTTCGGCTATGCCGTATAAACGAAACCCTATGCGTAGTGAAAGGATATCGGCGTTAAGTAGATACGTTATTGCGCAATCGGTTAACCCTGCATACACCGCGGGAACACAATGGTTTGAAAGAACGTTAGACGACAGTGCGAACAAACGTCTTTCGGTTTCGGAAAGCTTTTTAGCAGTTGATGCGATATTGAACGTTTTAATCAACGTAACGGGTGGACTAGTCGTTTACGAAAAAGTGATAGAAAAGAGAGTTATGAATAAGCTTCCGTTTATGGCGACCGAAAACATTATGATGGAATCGGTTAAACGTGGCGGAAATAGACAAGAACTACACGAAATAATCCGCGTTCATTCACACGAATCGGCAAGAAAGGTAAAAATGGAAGGCGGGGAAAACGATTTAATCGAAAGGCTTTCTAACGATGAAAGGATTCCGCTTAATAAAGAAGAAATTATTTCTTCGCTAAACCCCAAAAAATATATAGGCAGAAGCGTAGAACAAGTTGAAGAATTTATCAAAGGCACTGTTATGCCCGTGCTTGAAAGATACGATTTAACCAACGTGTCTTCCGAAGTGAAACTATAAGGAGAAAAACATGAAAGAATTCGAATTAAAATACGGTTGTAACCCCAACCAAAAGCCCGCTAAAATTTTTATGGATAACGGCAAAGAACTACCTATAAAAATCCTTAGTGGTAAACCCGGCTACATAAACTTTTTAGACGCGTTTAATAGTTGGCAATTAGTAAAAGAATTGTCCACGGCGTTGTCTTTACCAGCGGTAACTTCGTTTAAGCACGTTAGCCCCACGTCCGCCGCAGTAGGTATTCCGTTATCAGATACTTTAAAGAAAGCGTGTTTCGTTGACGATATCGACGGATTAGATGATTCTTTGCTCGCTTGCGCATACGCAAGAGCAAGGGGAACGGATAGAATGTGCTCGTTTGGTGACTGGGTTGCCCTTTCTCACGAGTGCGATGAAACGACGGCTAAACTTATCAAAAGAGAAGTTAGTGACGGCGTTATTGCCCCGGGTTATTCTGAAAAGGCGTTAGAGATACTTAAAACTAAAAGGAAGGGGACATACAATATAGTTCAAATAGACCCCGATTATATTCCCGAAGCCGTTGAAAGAAAACACGTTTACGGGATTACCTTTGAACAAGGTAGAAACAATTTCGAAATCAATAAAGAGTTGTTAAACAACGTAGTAACGGCAAACAAAAACTTACCTGAAAGTGCCGTTCGTGACTTAATCGTTGCTTTAATAACGCTAAAATATACTCAGTCTAACTCGGTATGTTACGCGATAGACGGGCAGGCGATAGGCGTTGGAGCAGGTCAACAATCAAGAATTCACTGCACGCGTCTAGCGGGTGGAAAAGCGGATACTTGGTTTTTGCGCCAACACGAAAAGGTGTTAAACCTTCCGTTTAGAGAAGACATTTCTCGCCCCGATAGAGACAACGTAATAGACGGGTACATTAACAAAAACGAAGAAGACGTTACTGCGGACGGAATTTGGCAAAAATATTTCACCGTTAAACCCGAGCCGTTCACGAAAGAAGAAATGGATAGATATTTAGCAACGAAAACGGGCGTTTCGCTTGGTTCGGACGCATTCTTCCCCTTCTTCGATAACATTGAAAGAGCAAAAAAGAGTGGCGTAAGCTATATTGCGCAACCTGGCGGATCGATTAGAGACGATTTGGTTATCGACTGTTGCGACAAATATGGAATGGTTATGGCGTTTACCGCAATGCGTTTATTCCACCATTAATAAATAGACAAAGGAGAAAAGGAAATGTTTTTTGATAAACTTAAAAATTACGATGCAGAAGTTTTTGTTTCTTGCGAAAGAGAATTAAAACGTCAACAACACAATATCGAACTAATTGCTTCAGAGAATATAGTATCCGAAGCAGTATTGCTTGCCGCAGGCACGCACTTAACCAATAAATACGCAGAAGGCTATCCCGCAAAACGTTACTACGGCGGATGCCAGTTCGTAGATGAAGTGGAAGAGATTGCAAGAGAGAGAGCGAAAAAACTTTTCGGCGCTGAACACGCAAACGTTCAACCGCATAGCGGTGCAAACGCAAACCTTGCGGTGTTTTTTGCATTGTTAAACCCAGGTGATACCGTTTTATCAATGAGCCTTGCACACGGCGGACATTTATCGCACGGTTCTCCCGTTAACATTTCGGGTAAATATTTCAATATAGTTCCTTACCACGTTTCAGAAGAAACACAAACGATAGATTATGAAGTAGTTAGAAAACTTGCTATTGAACACAAACCCAAATTAATCTTGGCGGGCGCAAGCGCATACCCAAGAGTTATTGACTTCAAAAAGTTTAGAGAAATTGCCGACGAAGTCGGCGCTTACCTTATGGTAGATATGGCGCATATCGCAGGCTTAATAGCGGCAGGACTTCATCCGTCGCCCGTTCCTTATGCAGACGTCGTTACTACAACCACTCACAAAACTTTACGTGGTCCGCGTGGTGGCTTAATTTTGTGTAAAGAACAATACGCAAAACAAATAGACAAAGCGGTATTCCCGGGAACTCAAGGCGGTCCGTTAATGCATATAATCGCCGCAAAGGCCGTTGCGCTTGGCGAAGCCATGACGGAAGAATTTAAATCTTATCAAAAACAAATAGTTGAAAATGCAAGCGTGCTTGCCGAAGAACTAAAAAAACACGGCTTAAATCTCGTTTCTGGTGGAACGGACAACCACTTAATGTTGTTAGATTTAAGGAACACCGATTTAACGGGTAAAGAATTAGAACGTCGTTTAGACGAAGTTCATATTACGGCAAACAAAAACACCGTGCCTGGCGATCCGCAAAGTCCGTTCGTAACCAGTGGCGTAAGAATAGGTACGCCCGCGGTAACTTCGCGTGGTTTCGGCAAGGAAGAAATGGTTAAAATAGCAAGCTTTATTGCGTCGGTTGCGTTTGATTACGAAGCAAGCAAAGAAAGGGTAACCAAAGAAGTAATCGAACTTTGTGAAAAATTCCCCATATACGGTAACTAAAAGGAGTAGCTATGAAAATAATGGTTGTCGGCGGAGGCGGCCGTGAACATACGATAATAAAAAAACTTAAAGAAAATCCAGTCGTTTCTACTATTTTCGCTCTTCCTGGTAACGGGGGGATTGCGGAAGATGCGACGTGTGTTAATATCGGTGCAAAAGAACTTGACAAAATAGTTTCGTTTGCGGTAGAAAACAAAATCGACTACGCTGTAGTTGCGCCTGACGACCCGTTGGTTTTAGGGTTAGTTGATTTGCTTGAAGAAAAGGGGATATCTTGTTTTGGACCAAGAGCAAACTCGGCGATAATCGAGGGTAGCAAAGTTTTTTCTAAGGACCTTATGAAAAAATATAAAATACCCACCGCCGAATACCAAGTATTTTCAAACGTTGACGAAGCGTTAAAATATCTTGAAACCGCACCTATCCCGACTGTAATTAAAGCAGACGGGTTGGCGCTAGGCAAAGGCGTTATTATAGCGGAAGATAGACAGCAAGCTAAAGACGCCGTTTTATCTATAATGAGAGATAAAGCCTTTGGTAAAAGTGGCGACAATATCGTTATAGAAGAATTTTTGACGGGTCCAGAAGTTTCCGTGCTTGCGTTTACCGACGGGAAGAGTGTAGTTCCTATGGTTTCTTCAATGGACCATAAACGTCAAGGTGATTTCGATACCGGCTTAAACACCGGTGGAATGGGCACGGTTGCGCCCAACCCGTATTACACGGAAGATATTGCTAAAAAGTGTATGGAAAAAATATTCTTACCCACCGTTAAAGCGATGAATAATGAGAATAGAACCTTTAAGGGCTGTTTATATTTCGGGTTAATGTTAACACCGAAAGGTCCTAAGGTTATAGAATACAACTGTCGTTTTGGCGATCCTGAAACGCAAGTTGTTCTACCCCTACTTAAGACCGACCTTTTAACCGTTATGCAAGCGGTGACCGAAGAGCGTTTGAGCGAAATAAAAGTAGAGTTTTCAAACGAAAACGCTTGTTGCGTTATAATGGCTTCGAACGGTTATCCCCAAAGCTACGAAAAAGGGTACGAGATAACAATTCCAGAAGAAATTAAAAAGGACGTTTACGTGGCAGGTGCGGTTAAATCGGGGGATAAACTTTTAACTAGCGGTGGTAGGGTGCTAGGCGTTACCGCGGTTAGCAATACGTTAGAGAACGCTATTAACTCGGCTTATGAAAAAGTAAAAAAGGTAAAATTTGCGAACGCGTTTTACCGCAAAGATATAGGTCAAAAAGCATTAAAAGCAATTTCGGAGAAAAGATAGATGGTTTACAGAGTATACGTAGAGAAAAAAGAAGAGTTAGCTTTTGAGGCGAAAGCCCTCAAAAACGACGCAGTATCGTTATTGTCCGTTAAGAACTTAAACAAAGTTCGCATACTGAATAGATACGACGTTGAAAACATTTCAAAAGAATTACTTGAAAAAGCAAAATCAACCGTTTTTTCGGAACCGCAGTTAGACTTGGTTAGTGAAACTGTTGATTTGACGGGCGCAATAAGTTTTGCGGTGGAATATTTACCCGGTCAGTTTGACCAAAGGGCAGATTCAGCGGCACAATGTATTCAAATAATTTCGCAAGGTGACCGTCCGTTAGTAAAAACGGCTAAATTATACCTTTTATACGGCGATCTTACCCAAGAAAACGTTAACGAAATTAAAAAATACGTAATCAACCCCGTAGAATCTCGCGAGGCAAGCTTTTCTCTTCCCGAAACTCTAAAAGTTGATTATGAAATTCCCACTTCGGTTAAAACCATAGACGGTTTTAACAAACTGAGCAGAGCCGAACTTGAAGATTTTGTTAAAGAATACGGCTTAGCGATGGACGGGGACGATATTGTTTTTTGTCAAAACTATTTTAAGGCGGAAGACCGTGACCCCACTATTACCGAAATTAGAATGATTGACACTTACTGGTCGGACCACTGCCGTCATACTACTTTCTTAACGGTGATAGACTCGGTTAGGTTTGAAGATCCGCTTTTAGAAGACGCGTATAACGAATATCTAAAAACGCGTGAAGAATTAAATAGAACGAAACCCGTGTGCTTGATGGATATTGCAACGCTAGCCGTTAAATATCTTAAAAAACACGGAAAATTAGATAAATTAGATGAATCTGAAGAGATAAACGCCTGCACGGTTAAAATCGAAATAGAAGTAGATGGTAAAAAAGAACCGTGGTTGTTACTTTTTAAGAACGAAACGCACAACCACCCCACTGAAATAGAACCCTTCGGTGGCGCGGCAACCTGTATCGGCGGTGCTATAAGAGACCCGCTTTCCGGTAGGTCGTACGTTTACGGTGCGATGCGTTTAACGGGTGCGGGCAATCCGTTAAAACCCGTTTCGGAAACTATGAAAGGCAAACTACCTCAGCGAAAGATAGTAACTACCGCTGCGGCGGGCTATTCTTCGTACGGCAACCAAATAGGTCTTGCGACGGGTATAGTTGATGAAATTTATCACGAAGGCTATACCGCAAAACGTATGGAGATAGGCGCGGTAATAGCAGCCGCTCCTAGCGAGAACGTCCGTCGTGAACGTCCCGCTCCGAGTGACGTAGTAATACTTTTAGGCGGAAGCACGGGTAGAGACGGTTGCGGTGGCGCAACCGGATCTTCAAAATCGCACACTTTACAATCGCTTGAAAGTTGTGGTGCGGAAGTTCAAAAGGGCAACGCTCCAGAGGAGCGTAAATTACAAAGATTGTTTAGAAACCCCACGGCAACCAAAATGATTAAACGTTGTAACGACTTTGGTGCGGGTGGTGTTTCGGTAGCAATAGGCGAACTTGCCGACGGTCTAGAAATAGATTTAAACGCGGTTCCTAAAAAGTACGAAGGTCTAGACGGAACCGAACTTGCTATAAGCGAATCGCAAGAACGTATGGCGGTTGTAGTTGAGAATAAAGACGTTCAAGCCTTCTTAAAACTTGCTAGTGAAGAAAATTTGCAAGCTTGTCCCGTTGCGGTGGTTAAAGCAGAGCCAAGGCTCGTTATGAACTGGAACGGCAAGAAGATAGTTGATATAAGCCGTGAATTCTTAAATTCTAACGGCGCGGATAAACACGTCAACGCAGTAGCTGAAAAGGGCGTTTGGGAAGACAAAAAGGTTGAAGGTGATTTTACAAGCAATATGATTAAACTTGCCGACGATCTAAACGTTTGCTCAAAACGAGGTCTTTCAGAACGATTTGACTCTACTATAGGCGCAGGTACGGTTTTAATGCCGTTTGGCGGAAAAAATCAGTTAACGCCTATTCAAGCGATGGTTCAAAAAATATCGGTTGAAAAGAAGCATACTAACGATTGTTCGTTAATGTCGTGGGGGTATAACCCGTTTATAACCGAAAAGAGTCCCTATCACGGTGCTTATTTAGCGGTCGTTGAATCGGTATGTAAACTAGTTGCAACTGGCGCGGAATTTAAGGACGTTTATCTAACTTTCCAAGAATATTTTGAAAGACTTGGCAAAGATGAAAAGAAATGGGGAAAACCGTTATCCGCCTTACTCGGCGCGTTTAAGGCTCAAAAAGAACTTTCGATAGGTGCAATCGGTGGTAAAGACTCTATGAGCGGAACTTTTGAAAACATATCCGTTCCGCCGACTTTAGTATCTTTTGCCGTAACCACTTCGAAAGTAGAGCATATAATCTCACCTGAATTTAAGAACGTTAACGATAAAGTAATTCTTATCAAACCTGAAATCGACGAAAATCATCTACCCAAAACGGAGTCTTTGCTTAACAACTTTAATAAAGTGACTTCTCTTATGCGTGCAGGCAAGGTTAAAGCTTGCTACACTATCGGCATAGGCGGTATTGCCGAAGCTGTTATGAAGATGTGCTTTGGTAACGACGTTGGTTTTGAATTTAACGATAAGTTAAGCGTTCAAGATATTTTTAGCTATAACTACGGCTCGTTTATTCTTGAAATCACGGGCGAAACGGATGAAACGGTTATAGGTACGACCATAGGCGAAAAAGTAGTTAAGTACGCAAGCGAAAACGTAGATTTAAATAAACTTTTAACCGTTTATGAAAACAAACTAGAAAGCGTGTTCAGTTGCAATATTCCCGATTCAAAATCACCCGTTTTAACCTTTAATTATATGGCTAACGAGTGGAAAGAACCGGCAATAAAATGCGCTAAACCTAAGGTGCTTATCCCTGCTTTTCCAGGTACTAACTGCGAATACGACAGTGCTAAAGCCGTTGCTGATGCGGGCGCAGAGCCTGAAATTGTTGTAATAAACAACCTAACGGCATCAGGTATAAGTAGAAGCATAGAACTTTTCAGTAAAAAAATAAAAGACTCACAAATGATATTTATCCCCGGCGGATTCTCTGGTGGAGACGAGCCCGACGGAAGCGGTAAATTTATAACGGCGTTCTTTAGAAACGCTTTGGTAAAAGAAGGCGTGACCGAACTCTTAGAAAAAAGGGACGGGCTTATGTGCGGTATTTGTAACGGATTCCAAGCTCTAATTAAATTAGGCTTAGTTCCTTTCGGCAAAATAATCGACACCGATGAAAATTGCCCCACCTTAACCTTTAACACTATTGCAAGACACCAGTCTAGGATAGTAAGAACACGTATCGCATCTAACAAATCTCCGTGGCTAAGGGATAGAAACGTCGGTGATATAATTTTAGTTCCTATTTCTCACGGCGAAGGTAGATTTTTAGCTAGTGAAGAAATGATCAAAAAACTTGCTCTAAACGGTCAAATAGCGACGCAGTACGTTGATATGGACGGAAAGGCATCAAGCTCGATTTTACACAACCCAAACGACTCCATGTACGCAATAGAAGGTATAACTTCGCCAGACGGACGTGTGTTTGGTAAAATGGGGCATAGTGAGAGAATAGGCAACGGTCTTTATAAAAACGTTTACGGCGACTACGATATCGGCATGTTCCGTTCGGCAGTAAAATATTTTAAATAATCGTTAAAGAGGGAAAAATGGTATACAAAAGCGATATAGAAATTGCGCAAAGTTGCACATCTAAACACGTCAGAGAGATAGCATCTTCGGTGGGGATTGATGAAAAATACGTAGAATACTACGGCAACGATAAAGCAAAAATAGACCTTTCATTACTCGATGAAAATGCAAAAAAAGGCAAACTAATTTTAGTTACGGCAATCACTCCAACACCGGCGGGCGAAGGTAAAACGACCACGACTATCGGCCTTGCAGACGGGCTTAAAAAGATAGGCAAAAAGGTAGTAGTTGCGCTAAGAGAACCATCTCTTGGACCAGTGTTTGGCGTTAAGGGCGGTGCTGCTGGCGGTGGCTATGCGCAAGTTATTCCTATGGAAGATATTAACCTGCATTTTACAGGCGATTTTCACGCTATAAGTAGCGCGAATAACTTGCTTGCCGCAGTGCTTGATAACCATATTCAACAAGGCAACCAACTCAATATAGACGTGAGAAAAATTACGTGGAAACGTTGCGTTGATATGAACGACCGTCAACTTCGTTTTATAGTTGACGGATTAGGCGGAAAGGCAAACGGGGTGCCAAGGGAAGACGGGTTTGATATAACCGTTGCATCCGAAATAATGGCTGTGTTGTGTCTATCTAATTCTCTTGCTGATTTAAAAAAGCGTTTGTCTAACGTAATCGTTGGCTATACCTACGATGACAAACCCGTAACTTGCGGTCAATTAAAGGTTGTAGGGGCGTTAACCGCTCTTCTTAAAAATGCGCTTAAGCCAAATCTCGTTCAAACTTTAGAAGGAACACCCGCTTTCGTTCACGGTGGTCCGTTCGCAAATATTGCTCACGGTTGCAACTCCGTTATGGCAACGCGTATGGCTATGCAACTTGGCGACTATGCGGTTACCGAAGCTGGTTTCGGCGCTGACTTGGGCGCTGAAAAGTTCTTGGATATCAAGTGCAGAATGGCCTCTTTATCACCAGACGCAGTAGTAGTCGTTGCTACGGTTAGGGCTCTTAAAATGCACGGTGGATTATTAAAGACGCAACTTAGCGAAGAAAATTTAACGGCGCTTGAAAAAGGTATACCGAACTTATTGAGACACGTTAAAAACATGCGTTCCGTGTATAAATTGCCGTGTGTAGTAGCGGTTAATAGATTTCCAACAGATACCGATAATGAAATTGATTTTATCATCAAAAAGTGTAGGGAGCTCGGCGTAAATACCGTTTTATCAACGGTTTGGGCTAACGGCGGAAACGGGGGAATTGAACTTGCAAAAGAAGTTGTTAGACTATGCGAAACTGAAAATAAAGAATTTGCTTTTTCGTATGAAGACGACTGTTCGATTAAAGATAAAATAAACGCCGTCGTTACCAAAATATACGGTGGAGACGGGGTTGACTATACTAAAGAAGCAAACTCTCAAATACAAAAATTAGAAGAAATGGGCTTTGCTAATTGTCCCGTTTGTATAGCGAAAACGCAATATAGTTTTTCTGACGATCCGTCTAAACTTGGCGCTCCAACGGGATTTAACGTTACCGTTAGAAAGGTTAAAATTTCTGCGGGCGCAGGGTTTATAGTCGTTTATACGGGCGATATATTAACTATGCCGGGGCTTCCAAAAGTTCCCGCCGCAGAGAAGATAGACGTGGACGATAATGGAGTTATTCACGGATTATTCTAAAAAATGGAAAAATAAAACACACCCTAATTGCTGGTTAAAGATAGGGTGTGTTTTTTTTGAAAAACACAGCTAAAATGCCTGGCTTAGCATTGACAAAATGAATTTTATATAATATAATATTATATAATTGACTAATTGTAAGGGAAAATTTATTAAACGGGCTTTGAATATTATGAAAGTTTTCGATACTGCAGTTCAACAACTTAAGCATATGGTCTTAAAAGAAATCATTAAGAACGAATACGACCACCATATTGAGAACTTGTACGTAGATATTCCCAAAATAATTTCTCCCGGTCCAAAGGCGCATTTTAGATGTTGCGTTTATAAAGAACGTGCGATTATTCAAGAACGTATTAAATTAGCACTCGGTGGCGACAAAAATATTTCTAGCGTGATAGAAGTTATAAATATTGCTTGTGACGAGTGTCCTTTTGGTGGAATTCAAGTAACCGATTTGTGTCGTGGTTGCTTGTCGCATAGGTGTTACGAATCTTGCCCAACAGGTGCTATATCAATAGTAGACCGTAAATGCGTTATAGACAAGAACAAATGTATTCAATGCGGTAAATGTGTTAAGGCGTGTCCGTATTCGGCAATCGTAAAGGCGCAACGTCCTTGCGTAGCAAGTTGCAAAGTAAAAGCAATTACGGTAGACGAGATAGATTCTAAGGCAGTTATAAATTACGACAAGTGTGTTGAATGCGGTGCGTGTGTCAACACCTGTCCTTTTGGTGCGATAGTAGACAAGTCTTTTGTACTTGAAACGATAAACTTATTAAAAGAAAGCGAGAAAGGGAACGGAAAGGTATACGCAATAGTTGCTCCCACGATAGCATCTCAGTTTGGGCCAGCGACCGTCGAGCAAGTTGTTGCCGGCATAAAGAAACTTGGATTTTATCGAGTGGAAGAAGCGGCGCAAGGCGCGGACATAACTTTGTATCACGAACTTAAAGAGTGGCAAGAGAAGAGTGTAATCACGACTTCGTGCTGTCCTTCCTTCGTTCAGTACATAGAAAAGCATCATCCAACCTTAAAGAAATACGTATCTTCAACCGTGTCGCCTATGGTAGAGATAGCGAAGTTAATAAAAACCATAGACAAACAAGCCAAGTGCGTTTTTATAGGCCCGTGCACTTCTAAAAAATCGGAATACAAATTAGAAAAGACGGGTGGCGCTATAGACGGGGTGATTTCTTTTGAAGAATTACAAGCTTTTTTCGATGCTAGGGATATAGTATTGACGGGGCTTGAAGGTATAGAGCTTAACGACGCTTCGTATTACGGAAGAATATTCGCTAGATCGGGCGGTATTTCGAAAGGCGTTGTCGAAGTAGGTAAAAAATACGGTGTAGACGCTGTTAAACCCGTCGCTATGAGTGGACTTGAAGAGTGCAACGTTAACTTGCTTAAGTTAAAATTAGGGAAAAGCGAATATAACTTTTTCGAAGGCATGGCTTGCGACGGCGGGTGTATGAACGGAGCGTTATGTTTGCGTCACGGCATGGCAAACGCCGTTGAAATAGAAAATTACGGAAAAGAAGCAAAACACAAAGATATAGAGCGTTCGGTGGACTTGTATAAAAACCCGCGCAAAGAATATAAATAAAACGTTATCAATAGGTATTAGCCGTTAAATAATTATCAACTTTAGGAGGAACTTATGTTTAAGATTGTAGACAAAAAAGTGCTAAACCCCACGGTTACTAGAATAGACGTGTATGCGCCTTACGTGGCAAAAAAAGCGCAAGCAGGACAGTTTGTTATTATAAGAGCAACTGACGACGGAGAAAGAATTCCTTTGACCGTTGCCGATTACGACAGGGAAAAGGGAACGGTTGCCGTTATATTTCAAATAGTTGGAGCAACTACCTACACGCTAAACCATTTAGAAATAGGTGATTGCGTGGCAGATTTTGTTGGTCCGTTAGGGAAGCCAACTCATACTCAGGGTTTGAAAAAAGTAGCCGTAGTTGGCGGTGGCGTTGGTTGCGCTATTGCTTATCCCGTAGCAAAGAAACTTCATGAAGAAGGGGCGGAAGTTCATTCTATCGTTGGTTTTAGGTGCAAGGACTTAGTTATATTAGAAGATGAGTTCAAAGCCGTTTCAGACAAATACGTATTAATGAGCGACGATGGAACTGCAGGTACAAAAGGGCTAGTAACCGACGCTCTTAAAAACTTAATAGAAAGTGGTGAAAACTACGACGAAGTTATCGCCATTGGTCCGGTAATAATGATGAAATTCGTTTGCCGTTTAACTAAAGAATACGGAATTAAGACAGTAGTTAGTATGAACCCGGTTATGATAGACGGAACGGGCATGTGCGGTGGTTGTAGACTTACCGTTGGCGGAAAAACTAAGTTTGCATGCGTAGACGGTCCGGAATTCGACGGGCATGAAGTAGACTTTGACGAAGCTATGAAACGTGGGGCAAGTTATAAAGAATGGGAAAGACACAAATACGAAGAAACTTGTAACCTTTTCAAGAAGGAGGTAGAATAATTATGCCAAACATGTCGTTAAAAAAGAACGTGATGCCTCATCAAGAAGCAGACGTTAGAAATAAAAATTTTGAAGAAGTTGCTTTAGGCTATACCGTAGAGCAAGCAATAGATGAAGCGGAAAGATGCTTAAACTGTAAACATAAGCCTTGTGTTAACGGTTGTCCCGTTATGGTACATATTCCAGAATTTATTGCGAAGATCCGTGAAAAAGATTTTGAAGGCGCTTATCAAATAATAGCGCAATCGTCATCACTTCCCGCAGTATGCGGAAGAGTATGCCCGCAAGAATCTCAATGCGAAAAGTATTGCGTGCGCGCAATTAAGGGTGAACCCGTTGGTATAGGTAGATTAGAGCGTTTCGTTGCCGATTATCATAACGCAAATTGTAAAGATGCTCCCGCAAAACCCGAAAGCAACGGCAAGAAAGTTGCTATTATCGGTTCTGGTCCTGCTGGACTAACCTGTGCGGGTGACCTTGCTAAAAAAGGCTATGAAGTTACCGTTTTTGAAGCGTTCCACTTAGCAGGCGGAGTTTTGGTTTACGGTATTCCCGAATTTAGACTTCCTAAGTCAATAGTTCAAAAAGAAATAGACGGCCTAAAAGCACTCGGCGTTAAGATAGAAACCAACATGGTAATAGGAAAGGTAATATCTATAAACGAGCTTATTGAAGAATACGGATTTAGCGCGGTATTCGTTGGATCTGGTGCAGGTCTTCCTAAGTTTATGGATATCCCTGGCGAAAACTTTAACGGCGTTTATTCTGCAAACGAATTCTTAACGCGTATCAACTTAATGAAAGCGTATAAAGAAGGCGCTTCAACCCCTATCAAAAAGGGTAAAAAGGTGGTAGTCGTAGGTGGCGGTAACGTTGCTATGGACGCCGCAAGATGCGCAAAAAGATTAGGCGGAGACGTACATATCGTGTATAGAAGGACGTTGGATGAATTGCCCGCAAGAAAAGAAGAAGTTGAGCACGCTATGGAAGAAGGAATTATATTCGACCTTTTAACCAACCCCGTTAAAATTAACGGAGACGAACAAGGATGGGTAAATTCTTGTACGTGTATCAAAATGGAACTTGGCGAGCCCGATGCTTCGGGAAGACGTCGCCCGGTAGCGATTGCAGGTAGCGAATTCGATATTGAAGCGGACGTAGTGATTATGGCGCTAGGAACTTCGCCCAACCCGCTTATTAAATCTACAACCGAAGGCTTAGAAGTTAATAAACACGGCGGTATAATAACCGACGAGAACGGCGCGACCTCGGTTAAAGCGGTTTACGCTGGTGGAGATGCTGTAACGGGCGCTGCAACCGTAATACTTGCTATGGGTGCAGGCAAAACCGCCGCTAAAGCAATAGATGAATATTTAAATAAATAAACGGAACGTTTTGCCTACTAAAATGCAGTGGGCAAATCGTCACGTAAAGGCAAAGTAAAATAAAAACGACTAATGGAGAATTTCGATGAAAGATAAAATTGATTTTTCGGTTTTAGACCAAGCTATAGAAGAATTTGGCAACGAAGAAAAGTCTTTAATTGCCATATTGCAACGAGCACAAGAAGTGTATAGATATTTACCCGAAGAAATATTTCCGTATTTATCTAAAAAATTAAACGTTAGCGAAGCAAGAATTTTCGGTGTAGCAACTTTTTATGAAAACTTTTCGCTTGAAAAAAAGGGTAAATACGTTGTTAAAGTTTGTGACGGAACTGCTTGCCACGTAAGAAAGTCGATACCTATTTTAGAGACTTTAAGGAAGGAATTAGGTTTATCAGAAACGAAGAAAACTACCGACGACTTGATGTTTACGGTAGAAACGGTTTCGTGTTTGGGCGCATGTTCTTCAGCACCTGCGGTAATGGTAAACGACGAAATTTATCCAACGATGACGCCAGACACGGCGGTTGCGCTTATTAGAAGATTAGAGGAGAAAAACTAATGCTAAAATCTATTGAAGAATTGCGTGCCTACCGTAACGAAGCTAAGCTCGCTATGGAAAGCGAAAATAGAAAAATAGTTATTTGTGGCGGTGCGGGCTGTGTTTCTAAGGGTGCGAATAGAGTATATGAAAAACTGTTATCGTTACTAAAAGATAAGGGTATAAAATTCAACGTAAAACTTGAAAAATGTTCGGGTGACGATCCCGTTCGTGTAACAAAAAGCGGTTGTCACGGTTTTTGTGAAGTTGGTCCGCTAGTTAGAGTTGAACCGCAAGGTTGGTTATACGTTAAAGTTAAGCCGGAAGATTGTGAAGATATTATTTCGCAAACCATACAAAACGGCGCTTGCGTTGATAGACTTTGTTATTCACAAGACGGCGTGATTTATAGAGAACAAAAGGAAGTTCCGTTCTATAAAAAACAAACTAGAATTTCATTGTCAAACTGTGATAAAATCGACGCAACGTCCATTGAAGAATACCTTGCTCGTGGTGGTTACACGGCTTTTGAAAAGGCTTTAACGCAAATGACGGGAGAAGAGATAGTAAATGAAATCACCGAATCAGGTCTTCGTGGCCGTGGCGGTGGCGGATTCCCGACGGGTAGAAAATGGAGCCAGGTCGCAAGACAAACCGTAACTCCTAAATACGTAGTATGTAACGGGGACGAAGGTGACCCAGGTGCGTTTATGGACCGTTCGGTTATGGAAGACGACCCGCATAGAATGTTAGAAGGTATGATTATTGCGGGTATTGCAACGGGCGCAACCGAAGGCTATATCTACGTTCGTGCCGAATATCCGCTTGCAGTTGCAAGACTAAAACAAGCGATTGAGAGCGCGGAAAAACTCGGCATTTTAGGCGACAACGTATTTGGCACCGATTTTTCTTTCCATATGCACATTAGTCGTGGTGCTGGTGCGTTCGTTTGTGGTGAAGGTTCTGCACTAACGGCTTCTATCGAAGGTAAACGTGGCATGCCTAGAACTAAACCGCCGAGAACTGTTGAACACGGTTTGTTCGACAATCCTACCGTACTTAATAACGTAGAAACTTTTGCAAACGTCGCAGATATTATAAATAACGGCTCGAAGTGGTATAAAGGAATAGGAACTGAAAATAGTTCGGGTACTAAAACCTTTGCGCTAACCGGAAACATTAAAAACGCAGGTCTTATCGAAGTTCCTATGGGGACGACTTTGAGAGAAATTATTTTTGATATCGGTGGCGGAATAAGAGACGGTGGCGAATTTAAGGCAGTTCAAATCGGTGGCCCGTCAGGTGGTTGTTTAACCGAAGAACATTTTGATTTACCGCTTGACTTTGATTCGTTGTCAAAAGTTGGCGCAATAATCGGCTCGGGCGGGTTGGTTGTTATGGATCAAAACACGTGCATGGTCGAAGTTGCAAGGTTTTTTATGAACTTTACCCAAAATGAATCGTGCGGTAAATGTGTTCCTTGTAGAGAAGGGACCAAACGTATGCTTGAAGTCTTGCAACGCATAGTTGACGGCAACGGTAAAGACGGGGATATAGAACTATTAAAAGAACTTGGCGAAGCAATCTCTAAAACAGCTTTGTGTGGTTTAGGTAAAACCGCCGCAGGCCCCGTATTATCAACGATTAAATATTTTGAAAAGGAATATAGAGCGCATATTTACGACAAGAAATGTCCCGCAGGCGCATGTAACAAACTAAAGAAAATAGTTATAAGCCCCGGTTTATGTAAAGGTTGTACTAAATGCGCAAGAAACTGCCCCGTTGGTGCAATAACCGGCGAACTTAAGATGGCGCACGTTATCAACCAAGACAAGTGTATTAAATGTGGTGCGTGCTTGAGCGGATGTCCCTTCCACGCTATAAAGGAGTGCTAATATGGAAAAGCAATATATGATTATAGATGGCAAAGAGATAGAAATTAACGGCGAAAGAAATATTTTAGAAGTGGCAAAGAAAGGCGGAATAGATATTCCTGCATTTTGTTACGATCCCGAACTTTCTATTTACGGCGCTTGTAGAATGTGTATGTTTGAAAAC
>JAEIGA010001908.1_pt1 | contig 33189 bp, 52 predicted proteins | sample 9270691 | NCBI WGS metagenome assembly JAEIGA01 (sample SAMN17057246, study PRJNA624740) | gut metagenome | biome: biome; isolation source: fecal sample | host: Bos grunniens | place: China: Xizang | collected 2019 | reverse complement strand
GTCAAGTTGTTCGCATTTATAAGTATATGCTTTTACAACTTCTTCTTTAGACTTTTTTTCAAATAATAATTTAAGAAAATTATAATTATTTTCTTTAGGTTTTATTATATTATTTAGTCTTTCTATTTCTTGGTCTTGACCTTTTAACATTTTATCTACATATTCAGCACTATACCAATAATTACTTTCATTATCTAAAACTATATACTTTGTTATGTCTAAATTACTAATATATTTTTTATATGTTCTTATATCTTCTTCACTCACTCTTCAATCACCTCAAATCTCTCTTTCTTCACCCAACAGATTATCAACCGAACCCAAAATCTCAGTCCTTTTCTTTTAAATGAATACACGTATTTTTCTGTAATAATAAACAACTAATAAACCCCCAATATTGAAAAAATACATCTAATTAATATTAATAATATTCCTATGATAACTAACGTATAATATAATTTATCCATTTTATTTACCTCTTCTTTTTAATGTCCTTTTAGCGTTTTGCTTTTCAATAATATCAAAATGTCTTTCACTAAATCTTTTAATTTCTTTTTTATTCATATCTCTATTATTAAGATAAATTCCTAACAAAATCTCAACATCTTTCTTTAATTCTTTTTCTTCATTATTCATTTTTACTTTCTCCTTTTCATTATTCGTTTTTACTTTCTTATTTTTTATCAAAAATAATTCATCTTTCATAGCAATTACAACACTGCCGTTTTCAAGTTTAACATCATATATATCATCAAATGCAATACGATTAACACTAATGACTTCACCTTTCATAGAATAAGACTTATTACACTTATCTGTATATACAACCTTATCACCAATATTAAATTTAAACATTGTATCCTCCTTCCTTAAAACAAATATACAATATTATAATATATTATGTCAATAGAAATTATGATAATAATTCCATATTTTACGTTATTTTACATTAATTTATTACGATCAATTCTCTTCTATTTTTACCTCTTTTAATTCTTTTTTTATAACTCGGTGTTTTATAAAATTTTATTGTTTTTTCTTTAACTTTAAATTTCTTTGACAATTCTGTTATTGTTCCAATACCTAAGCATGTTTCACCTTTATAAAATGCGTATTCTTTCATTTTCACTATATAACCTCATCTTCCACCTCACTATGAATAATATTTTTAATGTTCACTAATAACTCAATCGGAACATCATGTTGTCTATCTAGGTAGTTTTCTATTCTTTGGATCTTTCTATTTTGTTTTCTATATAATTTAACTAATTCTTTGTATTCTTTATTTTTAGTATTCACAATATCGTCATAATTTTCTACCTTTAATATACTAACATCATTCATATTTTTCTAACACCTCATCACATAGTTTTAATAATTTTTCTAAATAGTCTTTTAAATGTATTACAAATATATTATCTCTTTTTGGTATTTCATTTTTAAAATAATTATAAAATGAAGTTATAAAATGAAACTCAAATTTATTCACTCTTTATCACTTCCTTTCAATCCTTGTAATTTATCTAAAACTTCAACGATTATGTTATGTCTATACCCACCATCTCTATAAACTTCTTTCAACTCACCAACTAACCATTGTTCTAACCCATCAATAACATTATCTTTTTCTTCAATTATTTTAACAACATTATCAATACCTTCTTTATTCAAACTGGTATACACACCTTTTTCTAAATCTTCTAAAAAATTCTCTTCTTCTACTATAAATTCTCCCATTATCTCACCTCTGGTAATCTTGCTAATTCTCTTTCCGCATGTGTTAAATTATTTTCATCACTATATCTTCTACGAAAATCACTACTCCTTAGCAAATAATCACTTTTTCCTTTCCCATTTAATACTTTTTCTAAATTCTTTATTTTGTCAAGTTCAATTTCTAAATATGCACTTGTTATCTCATTTTTTTTATAATCTTCATATAATTTCTTCTTTGAATAATTTAAATATTCAAACAACTGTCTTTGTTCCCAGACTGTACATTCTATTCTTATCACGTTCACCTTATCCTTTATTATTTAACTTAAAAATATGTATATCAATATTGGTGTTGTCATCAACAATATAACTATAAATCCGACTGTATTATCATCTTTACCATGATTATATAAATTCATCAAAAAAGATAACAATAATATTGTAAATGTATACCATTTTAAAAATATCATTTCTAATCACTCCTCTTCATATTTAGGTTTTTTAGACCAACTATTTATATAAATTTGTTTTTCTTCTAACGAATCGAAATTAGCACATGCCAATTGACCAGCATATTCTTCATCAATATAAACACAACATATCGCTTTATCAGTTTCAAAAACTATAATTTTATCATCATAATCATCTCGACCAAAAAAACCGTTACAAAAACCATATATTCTTTTACCTACATTATTCATTTTCTAATCACTCCCATTCTAATAAAGTTTCGACATTTATATTTTTCATAACGTCAGATTCTATTATTCTATTCCATTCTTCTTTTGTAATAATTCCCCTATCTGCCTTTTCTTGCAAGTTGTAATAGCATTGTTTTAGGTATCGGTTGTTATGTTCTAAATATAAGAAATCAGTTCTATCAAGTTCCGTACTACAAAATGTTCGTAGTTCATCATAATATTTACGTTGATATTTAATATTTCTTTTATCAAGTTCAATACAAACATCAGTAACATAATTAAGAAATATCCATTTATTATAATCCATAACATAACTAACCAACCTATGTTTCAATGTTCCTTTTTCCCATTGTCTTTTGATAGCGATACATTCTCGCCATTGAGAGATAAGCATTTTATCAGGTAAGACAGGAATTAATTTATAATGCCATAATCTCATTCTTAATCACTCTCTTTCTTATATTTCTATTGGATCTCTATCAAGAAACTCATAAAGATGATCTCTTATCTCTTCTAAAGATAACCAACCTGCTAACATAACTGCATTATCATTCGCGTTATGATTTTTGATATACAATACTTTTGTTTGTTTACCAATATTATCATGTATATATTCTATAAAAATAACTTTTATCCAACTTTTATGATTTGAAATACATATACATAAATCATTCATTCTATCCCTACTTTCTTATTAATCGTCATATAACATATCGTTGTCTCGTAAATATTTGTACAAAAGATATGGTATATTATCTAAATCTTTATAATCATCAAAATAAAGTTTAAAAATTATATTCCTATTTTCTAATGAAGCATTATATTCACACCCATATTCATAACTATCTTTGAAATAATTCATACCATCCGTCGTTTCAAACAATAAGTATTTACTATCCATAGCAATTTCTTTCAAATAAAATTCTTGACTAAAATTAAAGTCTATCTTTACTCCATTTAACATTTTAAATCACTCTCCTTTACTTATTTAATATAACATAATATATTATAGTATGTCAACTATTTTCTCTCAATTCTAGTATTTTTTCTTATATTTTTCTTCTCTAATAATATTTGCTTCCACAATATTCGCACTCGTATGAATGTAGTGGCGCTCCACAATTTTTACAATTTGTTGGTAATGAGTGTTGTATTGTAGGTTCTACGCCTTCTTCTCTATATTCTAGGTCGTAAGTATATATCTTATCACAACGCAAATACCCAGACTCATCTCTATAAGCATCTCCATACACATATTTATACATTTTATCACCATTTATATATTCTGTCGTCATTAATTTTTGTTTTTGTTCATAATCCATAGGTTTCAACATTTCGTATTCATCAAAATCACGTATTGTATCTTCTGAAAACTCAACATAATCTTTTTTGTTATCCAACCATATTACAATAAGCACTGCGATTGCCAATAAAATAGTATAGAATAATATCATTTTTATATTCATTTTTATCACTCCTTATAATTTCACATCTACTTCTATTTTATATTCAGTATCTCCATTGTAATAACCTAACCATTTCACATCAATATCTTCGATTTTTACATCATATTTTTTACAAAACTCATTTACATAATGTTCTATAGTTTCTTCTAATTTTATTTTATCTTCCTTAAATTCTTTCATTATATCTCCTTCATCAATTCTAATTTTAAATGGTTTTCTAAATAAGCACTTACTTCATTTGATAAATCAATAGGTTCGTATCTATAATCTTCTGGTATAAATCGTTTTGCGTTTTCAAGAAGTTTATCACTTTCTTCCTCCACAAATTCTTTTGATAAATTACCTGTATTTCTTTTTACATTTATCATAATTTCTTTTTTATCACCAGAATATTCTAAAAAACTTACATTATCTTTTTTTACAACATTATGATTTAATAAAGTCCTCAACCTTTTTATATGATGATATTGTTTAGGATCAAACCCCCACTTCTCAAACTCTTTATGTTTACTAGGATATTCATGCGTTAATGCTTTTCTTTTTTCGTACATAGCACCTAAAATTGATTTAAAATTAGGTCTTATCTGCTTAAATAAATCTTTTATATATTTATCTCCTAACCAATATTCTGTATCTATACTCTCAATATATGAAAAATTACCTTTTCTTATTACATCATAAAACGTTATTAAATCTTTTACATCAACTTCACCATTTTCAAATTCCACAACCTTACTTGTTGTTTTACGAAATATTATGTCATGTAGACTTGGTAAAATTATTGCTTTACAATCAATATCTGATAATTCATCATCAACATTATAATTTTGACTACCATACAAGCCTATATAAATAACTTTATATCCTTTATCTTCTAAACCTTTTTTATATTCTTCAATTGTCTTAAATATCTCTTGTTTTTCCATTTATCTCACTCCTCTATAAGTTCTTCAATAAAATATATTTTTTCTGCTTCTACTAATATATTGTTTTCATTCACTTTATAATAATCTCTATGTGTTTCCTCTTTTGTATGCAAATGACCATGTATATTTAATTCAGGACACAAAATTATAGGCTTATGTGATAATATTATTTTCTTCTTATGATAACTTATTTCCATACTATCACACGCTATCACACCATATGTCATATATTTACTCGCATTATCATCATGATTCCCTAAAATAAGTACCATATTTTTACAATGTTCATTCGCTTTAAACTTATCAAATATCTGTTTTAAATATTCATGATTTCTAATAAAAGATAAATCTCCCAAATGATATAATATGAAGTCTTGATCTATCGAATAATATTTTTTCCAAAATTTATATTCCCAATTTTCACTATGATATTTATTATGTCCAAAATGTGTATCTGATATAAATACTTGTTTCATTCTTTTTCCCTCTTTTCTACAATAATTTCTTCTTTATCACCATCACATATAAAATTATGATATTGATACATTTCTATATCTTCAAGTGTTAAGGTTTTATAATTAAATCTCATTCTCGTACCTCCTCTATCATATCCTTTTTAATAATATCTAAAACTTTATCAATTTCATTGATATGATACAATGCATTTTCTTTAACACAAGCGACCTTTGACTTTTCATCTGATTTTAAATCATATCCTATTTTTGAACCGTCACATATAATCTTAGAAACTTCAAATACACCCATACAATAATACCCCCACTCTTTAAATAACCATATAACCTTATCCCCTATATTAAATTTTGTTTTTATTTCCATAATTATTCTCCTTCTCTCAAATCTTCATATGTTACTAATGCAAAACTCATGATAATATCCCAACTTGTATCTAAAAATACTTGATATTTGACATCAATAATTTTTATGTTTTCATCTCGTACAAAACTATTCAATTGTTCGTCTAATGTTCTATCCTTTTTTGATGCAAACTCTTTAAATTTAATCATCTTTTTTCACCTCCTTACACACCAAAACTTCCATAATCATCTAAAAATTCTTGCGTCATTTTTATATTCGACCAATAATAATATCCACCGCTTCGATTTTTCTCTGTACCATATTTCATACTCAAATACAATTCCATAGTATCATATGTAAGCGACATTTTCTTAACACCTGTTTCATTACACCACCTTTGATAATATCTCCTAAATTTAGGAAATGTTACCCTTTTTTCTTTCACTAATTTATCATCAATTTCACAACATTCTTCAACAAATTGTAATAAACTATTATTCATAACCTTATAACGTTCTAATGCCTTATCCATTTTTCCACTTGTTATAAACTTATAACGTCTTTTCCTTAGGTTCTGCAAATGTTCAATACATAATGATACGATATATTCTCCTTCCTCTAACATTTTACTTAAAAGTTCAGGATCTTGCATATCTTCACTCACAACATGTTCACAAGGTGCGATTAAAAATCTCTCATATATTGCAGTTTCTTTTTTTCCACTAAATCTTGGGTAATCATTCGCCAAAAACCAAAGAAACCCTGTAAATACATATGAAAAAGGTGTACGCCCTTTAAATTCAACACTAATTGTATCACCACCTGTCAACTGTTTAAACATTGACATATCATCAATTTTTGCATAACTCATATCATTCGACCCAGCAAGTCTTTTATTATACAAATCACTCGTACCAAATTTATTACGACTACTACTCATACTTGACAACTCACTACTCGAACAATATTCTGTACCAATCAACTTTGTAAGTAACTTCTTAATCTGTGTCTTACCACTATCTTTTTCACCAACCATCAAAAGACATTTTTTAACCCTATACCCTGGAATATTCGAAATCGCCAACCCCATACATTCAAGTAATAAATCTTTCATAACATTATCACCATTACATAAATCATTCATATAACGTTCAAAAACTTCACCACGTTTACATTCATTCAAAGACTTATAATTAAAAGGAATTTGTATCGAAAAATTATTTTCAGGATTATGTTCTTCAACCTCCATTGTATCAAGATTTAAGACACCATTTTTAAAACATATCAAATTCTCTTTACTATTCAACTCCGAATTATCAATGTATAAACTATTTTCTAATAATAATAACTTATAAACCTCATCTATATCTTTACTCCTACGAAACATACTCGGTATAATGCCCGCGATTTTCCCCTTAAATTCATTCTCACTAACCCATTTATACACACCATTATCGTATAAATATATTCTTGCATTATTAAGGTTTAAATCACGAACAAACTTAAATGTATATGTTTTCATAAAGGTTTCTTCAAGAATTGGATGCACTATTGTATAATCATATTTATATTGTATTGTTTTATCTTCATTATCTAATTTCCAAATTTTTTCTACTTTTATGAAATCAACATCTTCATCTTCATCTGGAATTATAGATATAGAATCAACAGGTACTAATTCCCATTTTTGTGCTTTCTTACTTTTCTTTTCCTTATCTGCCATTTTTACTCTCCTTTCTCTATATATTTAAAAAAATCTTCAATTTCTGCTTCTGGATGTAATGCTTTAACAATTGCATATGCTACCATTTTTCTACAATCTTTCTTATTATTAAATATATAGGAAAGCATTTGTATTGAATAGCCAATCTGTTCAGATAACCATAATATTTTACGACCATCTAATAGTTCATTATATTTTTCTTTCTTGAATCTATACATATTTTACTCCTTTCTAGTATTTCTAACTTGTAAAAATAGTTTAGCATATTTTTAGATGAATTGCAAGAAAAATTTAAAATAATTTAAAATATAAAATTATTATGTATAAAAATTTGACCCTAAAATAGGGCATTTGACCCTAAAAGTCCTTTTTTGACCCCGTTGCAAAGTATTGAAAAATAAGGGAAAACTAGAAAAATAGGGTCAAAAGGTCATTTTTTTTTATTTAATATACGCGAGAGAAATTTACTATTCACCCATATATGCATATATACGCGCACGTGTATAATAGATACACAATTTTTTGACCCTTTGACCCTAAAACCTTAATTCTCGTTGATATATCTAGGTTTCCAAGAGGGTCAACTTTGGGAAAAAGCAGGGTCATTGGGGTCATTTAGGGTGTTTTTTATTGATTTTATTAGAATATAATATTGATTAATATTGAATAATATATTACATGGATATTAAATAAAATTTCTATTTGACTTTTTTTCTATAATATGTTATATTTATATCAGAAGGAGTTGGTGCTTGTGAGTGGTAAAAGCATCAGTCGTAGTGATTTGACTTATGAGGAAAAGAAAGAGAGTTTTATGAGTATGACTAACCATAGTCCTAAGTCAATCAGTAATAAACAAGGTCAAGAGTATATGAGTGATCCTAATACTATTAAGTTTACAGATGCTTTGATAAATAGGAGCTTTAATTCTAGTGGTATTGGTAGACCTTATTCCTTTGAAAGTGTTGAGGTGTTGGAGAAAGATATAAGAGAATATTTAACATTATGTTATGAAACTAGTACTATTCCAACTGTTAGTAGTGCTGGTATGTGGTTGGGTTGTGATAGGGATACAATCTATAATCATGCGAATAATTCTAACTCTCCGTTTTTCGGCACGTGCAAAAAATTAATTAATGTTTGTCAAGTTTCATTAGAGAATGGAGCCATTAAAAACAAAGTAAATTCAGTCCTTTATATGTTCCTGGGAAAGAACTATTTCGGACTTAAAGACGACAAGAATATCCAAATCTCTGCACAACAAGGGACTAACATAAATACCCAGGAAACAGCAGATGCATTACGTAAGCAGATAGAGAATGAAACTACCCCTAGTGCTACTGTAATTTCAGAAGAGTAACAATGTTAGCATTGTAATTTAACACACTACCCCCACATCCCCACACGTGGGGGAGTGAAATAGATTTAGGAGTTCGGTTGAATATATTTCTAATTTTTTGGTAAACTACAACCTTAGTGAAATGTATTTTTTCATAATTGACATCCCCTTTCTTTATGTCTTTGTCACTAAGGTTTTGGTTTATATATAGATTTTTTTCATTTTAGATTCACTCTTTTTACTTTAGAACATTGAGAATAAAATGTACCAATGTTCTTTTCTTTTCCTGGAAAATAAATGATCCATTTTTTAAAGCTAAATGAAAAAACTCCCAAAAACTTTGAGAGTTTGAAAAATTCTCTCTGTGAAAAATAGGGGGGAGGGGGGTATCAAAAATTCTGGAGATTTTTTAAAATAAAAAATAAACTCCCCTACCCTATCAAAATTTTTTTCGAGGACTTTTTTTTAATTTTTTAAAAATTTTAACTTTACATTATTTTACACTATATTATATGACCTTAATAAATGAGTTCTAAGCGTCTTTTTTAGTTTATAGTATAAATATATTAATATAATAAAAAACCCTTAAAAACGGCGTTTTTTAAGGTTGTTTTTGGAGTTCCTGGGGTTGATGTTCTTTTATTTCACCCTATTTTTTTGGAATAAAAAAAATATATCAATTAATTGATATATTCATTATAATATTTTGATACATTTGGGAGCCAATATTGATTCAAATTATTAGGATCATTATCTGCGCCAACTGGGCAGTAAATAGGCTGTATTTTTTCTATTGTGTCAAGCCCTTGTAAAAAATATCTATTTTTTAATAAGTTTATAAACGCTGTTATTCCTTCATCAAGTGAATTATAGGATCTTAAACCATATTTACACATTATTCCACCCAAATTATTTTTATTTAAGAAAGCTTTGCTTGTCCATTTTCCGGTTTCATGTTTTGATATTGCTAAAATTATAAATGCTTGATTTTCTGTTAATTCATTTTCTATAGCTTTATTATAGATCATTTTTTCTATTTCTGATAATTTATTAATTTTATCATTTTCTTTTATTTCTGTTTTTTCAACTTCTGGATAGTTATTTTTTTCTAATTCTATTTTGATTACTTCTTCTTTTACTTTTATTTTTTCTTTAATAATAATTTTAGGATTGAAATAGCTGTAAATACTTAACCCTATTATAAAATATATTATAATTACTTTGATGATTCTGGGTAGTTTTAGAAATAGTTTAACAATTAAATTATTAAACCATTTTATTATACTGTAAATAATATATATAGATCCAACTATAAAGCATATTAAATATTTTACAAACTCTATTATTATTTTATATTTTTTATTTATTTTTTTCTTATATTTATTTTTATTTTTTTCAGTTCTTTTCATTTTCTTTTACCTTCCTTTACTTTTTTTTTAATTATCTTAATATAATAATATCATTTTTTGGTATATATCTTTTTTTATTGATTTTATTGTATAAATAATCAATATGATCCCCACTTGTAAATAATACGATATTTTTATTATTTACTAATTTTTTAAATCTTAATAATTCTATTTTTTTAAATAAGATATTCATAAAATCACCCTTTCTATATCTTATATACAATATTATACTATATTATATTAATTTTGTCAAGTGTTTTTACAAAAAAAAAAGAAGTTTTTAAGCTTCTTTTATATAATTACTCTCTATCGATTCAGTATTAGGATCTATTTTTTTATAATAACATTTGATTCCATATTCTGTACTAAAACATATTGATATTGTTTCTATTATTGAATAATCTTTTTTATTTAGATAAAATTTCGGTATATAATTCTCAAATTCTCTCATTGCTTCATCTATATTATAATATTGTTTTTTTTCGATTATTGATTCATGATGATATTTACTTTTTAGTATATAAGTTGCCTTTTTTTCAAGTTTAATCATATTTTATCTTTTCCTCTCTTGTTTTTATTTTTTTTCGTCCTCCTATATAATCCCGTTTTCTTTAAACTCTTTTACTAATCCATATTTTTTGGCTTTTTCGTAAAAATATTCTTGCGTTTTTGCTAATTCGCTATAGCTATAATCTTGATAACATGCACTCGCTTGCCAGTTTATAGCCTCATCCATTAATTCTATTTTTTTCTTTACATAATAACTAAATTTTAAAGTTTTTTCCATGTTTATATATCCTCGCTTTCTTCTTTTAATTCTTCTATAAAGTCATCACAATCAAACCAGATAAAATCATTTATATTAGTAGTTGTCAATATGTCCATTTCTTGCATTAGTTCTCCATAGTCAATAACATGTTGTAAAAAGGCGTCTTGTTTTTCTTCTGACATTTCTAACACTTCATTAATTCTTTGACTAGCTCCACTCCAACATATTTTTTTTAAGTCATAAATATTTGATATTATAATTGGTTTATATACTTCTAATTCTTTCATTTTAAATTCCTTCTTTCTTTTTAATTATTTTTTTTTTAGCAATCTTTAAGGCTTCCGCTATTCCTTTTTTTTTATTGTCTTTCTGCCATGTAATCTTCTGAGATAACTGTTATTTCGTTTGTACTTATTTTTTCAATTTTATTTACATATAGAAAAGCACCACCTATTATAATAATACCTAAAACTATAAAGCAAATCACCTCCTCGATTTTTTTTCTTAATTTTAGTTTTTTTACTGTTCTTTTTTTCATTTTATATCCTTCCTTTCTTAACCTTACATATATATAATATCATATAATAAAATATAAGTCAATATATTTTAACATTTTTTTATACTTTTTTATTTATAATGTAAAGTATTTACTATAAATTTTATTTATATCTAGTTTATATTTATTTATGATATATAATTAATAATAATAATAGATTCTGAGTCATGATCTATATTTTTTTGGGATTTCTTTTTAATTTCTGCAATCTGTCCACATCCTCCCATCGTTCGACCACTTCACCCGCCTACACCCTAGCACACCACGCACGCCTTGACTTTTTCAAGTCCTCTAGGAAATTTTTTATAAAAAAGACTTAAATCTATGTTATAATATCTTTATGAGGAGATAAGGTAATAAAATGGACAAAGTAAAACAAGAAATGTTAAAAATCTACCATCCAACCTCAGAACTAGATTGGATGAACTATAAACTAGTAAGAAAGGAGATAACCTACCATCATATAATAAAACGTTGTAATTCTGGTAAACGTATAATAGATAATGGTGCATTACTCATGCCAGTTGCACATCAATACCTCCATTTGATAGAGTATACAGATATAGATGTGTATAACGCAATAAACAAGATATTCTCAGGTATTAATTATCAAGGATTTGAACCCACTCCAGGACAAAGAGAAGTAATTGAGTATTTGTTAAGAGAGTTTGAAAATGTTCATAGGTGGGATAAAGGTAGAAAAGGTAAGTTGTTGTTGCAAAGAAAATATTTAAAAAGAGATTTTATTTAAGAAAAGGAGATAATTTTTTATGGAAGAAATGAATGTAAGTGAATTTATGGAAGAAAGAAAAATAGTTATTTTTGGTGGTAGTGGTAGTTTTGGTACTGCTATGACGAGAAAAATATTAGAAAATTATGATAATGATATTATTATTTTTTCAAGAAATGAGAAAATGCAGTTTGAACATAAAGAGAAGTTTAAAAATGACAGAATTAGGTATGTAATTGGTGATATAAGGGATTATAAGGCAGTTTATGATGTTTTAGAGGGTGTTGATGCGGTACTTTTAGCGAGTGCTATGAAACATATTGATAAGTGTGAGAAAAACCCTGATGAATGCAGAAAGACGAATATTGATGGGTGTATTAACGTTATAAATGCGAGTATCAAACGGGGTGTTAAAAAATTAGTGTTTTTGTCGACAGATAAAGCGACAAACCCATCAACATTGTATGGGATGTCAAAGTTGTTTGTAGAAACATATATAAAATGCGTGGATAATAAGAATACGAAATTGATAACAACTCGTTATGGTAATGTTTTGTTTAGTAATGGAAGTGTAGGACATATTTTTAATAAATTAGCAAAAGAAGGGAAATCTTTGACAGTTACTACAAACGAAAATGGAGAAAGTCATAGAAGATTTTTCATGACAATAAACCAAGCTGTTGATTTGGTGGAATATGCACTGCAAAATGGAAAACATGGTGATTTATGGGTGTATAATAATAAACAATGTAATATTGAGAAATTGGCAAGAGCGTTTAGTGATAATATTGAATATATTAAAGAACGTTGCGTTGAAAAGACAGATGAGGCACTTTTAACGGTAAATGAATTGAATCATAGTGTGTTATATCCGCATAATTTTATAAGAGTTTCAGATGATATTGATGTTATTTCAGATCATGAAAAACCTTTTACGAGTGAAACTGCAGAAGAATTAAGTGATGAAGAATTGAAAGAAATGATAGAAGAAAGTAAGAAAATGGGAATGATATAATGAATGAGATAAAAGTTAGTTTGATAATGACAGTGTATAATGGTGAAAAATTTATAAAAAATGCGTTAGAGAGTATTCCAGTGCGTAGCGATATTGAGATTATTTTTGTCGATGATGGTAGTACAGACAATACATTTGAAATGATGGAAGAATATGATAGAATCTTTAAAAAAACTTTGAAAAATGATGAAAACATGGGTATAGGGTATTCAAGACATAAGGCGTTAGAGTATGTAGATGGTGAATATGTTATGTTTTTCGATTGTGATGATACGATAAATGGTGATAATTTTAATAAGGCTATTGAGATGTTAGACGGAAGTGACTTAGTTTATTTTGACTTGTTGCAAAATGATGGTGTTAGACTTCATTTGACACCTGGAACAAAGGGAATTTATCCAGGTAGTGTTAAATTTATGAAAAAAAGTTATATAGATAGGTTTGAATATCCACAAGATAAAAGATACGAAGATGTGAAATTCAATGGAATGCTTAATAGTATAGAACATACGGAAAAATATACGAACTTGATAGTTGTTAATTATAACTTCCCTAGATATGATAGTACGAGTGCGAAATGGAATAGGGGTGAGTTATGAAAAAAAGTGATTATGTGATATTAGTGTTAAGTTGTGACAAGTATGAACCTTGTTGGACGCCTTTTTTCAAGCTGTTAGATAAGTATTGGGAGTGCCACCCTAAGGTATATTTGGTGACAGAGAGTAAGAAATGCCCTTATTGTGAAACGATAAATGTGAATAGTAATATATGGTCGCAAAGATTTTTAGAAGCATTAAGAAAAATTGAAAGTGAGCATGTTTTAGTCATGTTGGATGATTTTTTTATACGTGATTATGTTGATGTTGATAGGATTGATAATATTGAATTTATAGATGATATAATATGTTATAACTTTGAATTAGAGTATAGAGAACCTATATTAAGATTAAGGGAATGGGATATCCAGAAGAATAATCAAGTATATTTGAATAGTTGCCAGCCAACACTTTGGGATAGAAAAAAGTTAATGCAGAGATTATATTGTGATTTAAACCCACAAGAATGGGAATTATATCAAGTTGATAGTCCTTATATACATTTTATCAATAATCAAGATTTTATAATAGATATTGGGTATAGACATCAAGATTTGAGTGTTGGTTGGGGCATCACACGAGGAAAGATAGCAAAAGAATGTAAAGAATTCTTGGAAAAGGAGGGGTTGTTAGATGAAATTATCAATTATTACACCTTATTATGATAGTTTAGAGTATATAAGACGTTTAAAAAGTGTGTTAGAACCTCAATTAAGAGATGATGTGGAATGGATTATTATCGATGATGGGTGTCATGAGATTGAACTCTATGATTTTAAAGCGAAACTCATACATTTAGAAGAAAATTCTGGTTGTGCAGGAATTCCTAGAAATGTAGGGCTTGATATTGCAAGTGGAGAATATATCACATTTATTGATAGTGATGATTTAGTCACAAATGATTTTATAACGCAGATAATTGATAAAATAGAGAGTGAAAAGTTTGATTATTGCTTTATGTCATGGTGGAGTGATCATTTTAAAATTTATATTACGGATGATAGACCTGATTGGAATTGTAGTGTTTGGGGCGTTGTTTATAAAAAAGATTTGATTGGTAATACACGTTTTAGTGACCTTAGGATAGGTGAAGATTATGGTTTTAATAGAGATGTCTTAAAAGGTAAAAAAAGTGTTATATCGGATTTTTTATATTATTATAGAAGTAATGAGAAAGGGATAATGTCAAATGCAAAATAAAGTTTATAAAAATGTATTTTATTTTAATAGTTTGAATAAAATTGGTGGTACAGAGCAGTTTTTGTATTATTTGTCGTGTCTTTATAAAGATATGGTAGTGTTTTATAAAGATATAAATAGTGATAAAGCACAAATTGAGAGATTAAGTGAGAATATAGAGGTGCATAGATATAAAGGAGGTGTGATAGAATGTGATAGGTTTTTTGCGAATTATAATCCTGATATTATTGATAATGTTATTGCGAGAGAATACATACAGGTAGTGCATATGTGTTATAAATCACAGAATAAGGTTCCGCATATACATAGTAAGATTACAAAGTGTATTGGGGTTAGTGAACAGGCTTGTCGTGAGTTTAGTGAGTTGACGGGTAGAGAATGTGAGTGTATATATAATCCTTGTATCGTTGGAAAGCCTAGGAAAGTGTTGAAGTTGATTAGTGCGACACGTTTAAGTGAGGAAAAGGGAAGAGAAGAGATGATAAAATTAGGGAATATTCTTGACAATGCGAAAATTCCTTATATATGGCTTGTTTTTACGAATGATTGGAATAGAATACAGAATCCTCATATAGTTTATATGGAACCGACGTTGGATATTGATAGTTATATAAAAGAAAGTGATTATTTAGTGCAGTTGTCGAGTGCAGAAGCATATTGTTTTAGTGTTGTACAGAGTTTGATGTTAGATACAGGTGTTATTGTAAGAGATTTGCCTGTTTGGAGTGAAATTGGGGTTAAAAATGGTGAAAATGGGTTTATTTTAGACTTTGATATGAGGGATGTTCCAGTAGATGTGATATATAAAGGGTTGAAAAGTTTTAAATATGAGCCTCCTGTTAGTCGTTGGGATAAGTTTTTAGATAATGATAGTAAGTATGATCCGAATAGAGAGGTAGAGTGTCGTGCAAGTCGTAAATTTTTTGATGTTGTTGGTGGAAAATTGAGAGAAAAAGGGGAAATTTTAAAAATTTCAGAAAAAAGAAAAAATATATTGACAGATTTAGATTTAATTGATACAATTTAATTACATACGAGGTATATTATGTATGTTTAGAATATATCAAGTATGCGACTTTCTTTACTTTTTAATTATAGAACTACCTTTATAGGTAGTGTACTAGTGATATAAGACAGGTCTATAGGTGGCTCATAGAGTAGTTTGTTAGTATATCTAGTCAAAAGCACCTTAAAAAAACAAAACTAACATTACCGTTATATCATTAGTACAGTACTTGTAAAGAGTACTATACGATTAATAAGTGTCTGTATAAAGACGAGATAGACATAGATAGTTCCTTAAAGACGACAGGGAAAGACCTGTACCATGATCAAGAGAATGTTTTACTATCCGTCTATTAGTAAAGAAAAATAATGGGTATAATGAGTTCCTTAAATGTTGCTCCAGGCAACGTCCTTTTACGACGTTATATTTACTCATCACCCATAAATAATGGTTTTAAATGACATAAAGAGTTCCTTTGAAGTTTGGTTATGGATGGTTCGAACCCATCAATAGGTTTAATTAACCTGTTAGGTTTTACTCTTCGTCATTAAAATAAATAAAATATGATAGGTATAGAAAGTTCCTTAAAAAAATCGAGGGAACGTGGGTTATAGGTTCGAGTCCTATTCAGTCGCATAATGCGACTGATAGTTTAAGTGGTAAAACACACGAAAATTTTACTTTCCACCTATTAATATAAAAAGGAGTGAGATAATGGAAAAAGAAATATTAAGATTATTCAAAAGTTATTTGGGGGAAAAATCGGAAGAATTTTATGTAGAGGGGTTAAAATATGGTTTGTTAATCCCTAAGAGTGCAAGTGATAAAGTTGTAGAGTATGCGATAGAAGAATATGGAAAAGATGGTGAAAAATGGAACCAGACGTTTCATAAAGACTTTGAAATTGTGAAAAACGCACCTATTGAAGATTTAGTTGCACAACAATTAATTCATTATGTGACAACATATGGTTTTGAGAGTTTAGGTTTTTATGATAGTGATTTAGTATATTTACCTAAAGAAAAATTAGAAATTCCAGAATTAGTAGTTGATGATATTGAATTAATTCCGATAAAACCTATAACAGAAGAAGAATTACAAGAAAAATTAATGATACTATTAACAAGTGGTATTGCTTTATCAGAACAAACAGTAAAAGATATTATGGTGTTATCTGATTTTATTGATAAAAATAGATTTGATGATATTAAGAATAAAGAGGTTAAGACAACATTGTATGAAAAATATAACATAATGCCAAGAAATCCAGAAGATTTTTTAAGATTTTTGTTATTTAAGACAACAAATGCGACTTTAAAAATACAAAGTGATGATATGATACGTATGATTAAGGATAGTAATAGTGTACTTGCTTTAAAAATGATACAAGCATATATTATGAAAACTCCAGATGGTTTTAATAAGTTATCATCAATATTTTTAAGAAATAAGAATTTATTCTTAGCATATAAGAGAAAAGATAATAAAGAATTGAATAGAATTATCAATAAATTAAGAAAGAATGCAGATAAATATCATAAACCTTTGAAAAAAGATATTTTAGATTGTTTGACAGATGGTAATGTAGAAATAGATGAAGATTTGTTAAGAAGTAGACTTGATGATATTACAATTTTTAGAGAGATTAGAATTATAAATGGTATTTTATATAGATTAAAAGGAAATAATAGTATTGTATATAAAATAAGAAATGGTAAGAGTTTTACAACGACAGTTGAGAATAGGACAGAAGAGTATATAAAACGTTTAGAAAAGATATATAATGTCGTTTATAATCATTTGTTAAAAAGAGTACGTGAAAAGGTAGAAAATAAAACATTTTATATTCCAGAGAATATTACATATACAGTACCTACAACAGAGAAACAATTTAATGGTAATATTCCAGAAGGTTCTTATGTAGAAATTCCAAGAGATAATGATATTGTATACGGTGTTCATTGGTGTAATATATATAAGGAAACGACAGAAAAAGGTTTCTATGGAGAAGAAAGTTCAACACATAGAATTGAAAAAAGAGTTGATTTAGACCTTAAACAAATGAATAAATCAGAGTGTTTTGGTTGGGATGCTTCATATAGAAGTAATACAAGTAATATATTATTTAGTGGTGATGTTACAGATGCTCCACTTCCAAATGGTGCGACAGAGTTATTTTATGTAGGTCAAAATTACGGGCATGGCGCTTTCTTAATTACGTTAAATGATTATACTAGAGATAATAAAGATATACCTTTTGAGTTTGTAATTGCAAAAGGTAATAATCCTGATATTAGAAAAAATTATGTTATAAATCCAAATAATATTTTAGAAAAGTTTGATATGGTGATTAAAAAAGATGAAAATCAAATGACAGTTGGGTTTATAACAATTGGAGATACAATAAGATTTTATTTTAATGACTTTAGTCAAGGAAATAAAAGAACATCACGACAAGATGATGTTACAATGAATACGTTTGATTATTTACAATCATATAGTAAGATACAATTAAAATTAAGAGATTTATTGAAAGATACTGGTGCTATATTGACAGATAAAGATACTGTAATGAAAGAATTTACGGTAGATGTGCCTGATGAAGATGGTGGAGTAGACCATTCTGTCGTTGAAGAAAAAGAAGTTCCAGTAGATTATAATTTATCAACAAGTGCTATTACAAGAGAAACATTGATAGATATATTATCATAAGGGTTTATAACCCTTTTATATTACATGGTGGTGGAATTGGTATACACACAGAGCTTTGACCTCTGGTATTGTTAGTTCGAGTCTAACCCATGTAGCCAAATCCCTCGGTGGAGAAGTAGTTATCTCGTTTGGCTCATAACCAAAAGGTCGTGGGTGCAAATCCCACCCGAGGAACCATATTGGGAGTTAATTCAACTTGGTAGAAGCCTTGGTTTGGATCCAAGAGGTTGCGGGTTCGAATCCTGCACTCCCAACCAAATATACTCCCAATACCCAAATGGTTAAGGGGATAGTCTGCAAAACTATTATTGTAAGTTCGATTCTTACTTGGGAGTCCAAAAAATTTATATTACCTTATGAAAGAAGTCACACAACTTCTTTTTTCTTGTATTTTTTAAAAATTTGTGATAATATTAAATTAAGGAATAATATACTATGGGGAGATATGTAATGTTTGATGATAGTATGGGTTTTTTAACCTATAATGATTTTTTTAAAAGACGTAAGCAGATAAAGGTAAAATTTCGTAATTTAAAAGATAATGATAGAAGAATATATAGGATGTATTTGTATTCTAATAGAGAAATGTCTACTACTAAGGTAGATTTAATATGGGAATATTTAAACGAAGCAGATAATAGTCCTTTGTGTCCTACAATAGAACAATTATCTATGTATTTTGTAGAAGCATTAGAACCAAAACCTACAAATAAAGCATATTTAGAAGAGGAATCGAAGCATGAATATTGAAGAAGAGATAAAAAATAGAATAAAAAATACAGAAGAGTTAATAAAACAAGTCAAGGATAAAACAACTATGGCTTATTTAGAGGGTTGTTATTCTCTAAAATGCGATTATGAGAGTATTGATGAGTTAGATAAGGCTTGTTATTATGCTGATATAGTAATTGACTTGTTAGTACATAATAAAACGGTATATCATGATAATAAAGAAACTAGAGATAAGATTAATAAGTTGTGGGTTACAAGTTATGATACGAAAGCAAGAAATGGTGATTTTGAGGCATTTTGTATTGCGTTAGAGTGGAATAGACCTATACATAAACAATTTTATCTACCACGTGCAAGACTTTTAAAAAAACATGGATTTGTACAAGGAATACAAGATTTAATTGATGATAAACTTGACTTGTTAGTATTAAACGCCCCACCGAGAGTAGCGAAGACAACTTTAGGACTTTTTTTACAAATATTACTTGGTGGAATGTGTCCTGATGAGAGTATTTTAGGTGCTGGACATAGTGTAAGTTTGATACAGTCTTTTTATTCGGAGATTATGAATATTATTGATGGCGAAGAATATCGTTATCATGAAATATTTCCAAATAATAAGATTGTGAATAAAAGTGCAGAATATTTATATTTGGATTTGAATAAAGCTAGACGTTTCCATACATATAATTATGTATCGATAGAAGCAGGTGGTACTGGTAAAGTACAAGCGGAAAGACTTTTGTATTGTGATGACTTGGTCAAAGATGTAGAACAAGCGAATAATCCAGATAGACTTGAAAAATTGTATTATAATTATACAGGTACTATAAAAGATAGAAAGATACAAAGACTTTGCAAAGACGGTGTATATCGACCTTGCCCTGAAATACATATTTGTACCCCATGGAGTTTACATGACGTTACAAGTAGAGTTGTTGAAAATGCGAAACAAGATGATATGTCAAGGGTTCGTATAATATCTGTACCTTGTTATGATGAAAATGGTGAAAGTAATTTCATGTATGATTATGGTAAAGGTTTTAATACGAAATATTATCGTGATATGGAAATAGCTGATGATCCTGTAATATTTAGTGCAAAATATTTGATGAAACCGATAGAACGTGATGGATTAGTATTTAATAAAGAAAATATCAGTTTTTATAATGAATTACCTGGAGAAGAACCTGATAGAATAGTTGGGTATGCAGATGTATCACATGGAGGAGATGACTTCTTTAGTTTGCCAATAGGTTATGTTTATGGAAATGAGGTTTATATAGAAAAAGTTCTTTTCAAGAATAAATTTGGTGGAGATGATTATATAAGACCTTATGTTAAAAATATTTTAATAGATAATCATGTATCACGTTGCGGTGTAGAAAAGAATAATGGTGGAGATTTTTTCTCAACACTTATGCAACAAGATTTAAGAAGTAGTAATTATCATTGTGCAATAACCACACATAATGCACCAACTAATAAAAGAAAATTAGATAGGATACTAGCGTGTCAAAATGAAATTAAGGGTATTGCAACAGAAAATAATACTTTTAGAATATATTTTAAAAACCCAGAACTTATCAAAGGTGATAAAGAATATATGAATGCTATGCAAAACTTGTATTCATGGAACCAAAATCCTAATATGCAAACAAAACAACATGATGATTTTCCTGATAGTTTAGCTGGTTTGATAACAAATGTTTTAGGTGGTAAAGTAAGTGGAAAAGCGAGAACTAATGTAAGTGCTAGTGATATAGGAATATAAATGTAAAATTTTGTAAAGTAGATGTCAAATAATGTATATTTGACATTTTTTTACAATTATGATATAATATTTATATATAAATGGGTAATTTTATATAGTTAGAGAGTAGGTGGTAATCTGAAACCTAATGGCTTTAAATTAGAGAATTTGCATTACGGTCGACAAAGAATAATTTTAGATTACCCAGAAATAACGTCAGAGAATTTGTTTGAAGTTATGCAAAAAGCTCTAGGTATTCATAATAAAAATAGTTTAGATTGTGAATATTTGATAGATTATTGGTTAGGAAATCAAGATATATTAACACGTTTACCAAGTGGTACAAGTGATATTAATAATAAAACGGTTGTGAATTTTGCTTTTCCAATAACCAGGGAAATTGTAGGTTATACTTATGGTAGTCCGACAGAATTTATTCCAAAAGATATGGAATATCAAGAAGATGTGACAAAATTATCAGATATTTATAATTATGAAAATAGTCATTTTGTAGATACTTGTAGTGGAATATATGCTAGTATTTGTGGTGTTTCTTATATGATAACATTACCAAATAAGAATATATCAAAAGATATGACACCAGAGATACCAATAGTACATGCTTATCTTGATCCACGTACAACATTTATAGTGCAATCAACAGAAGTAGGAAATCCTACTATATTGAGTTGTAATTATGTAATCAATAAGGTAACTGGTAAAAAAGATTATATATGTTATACAGATAAATTTAAGTTTGAGTTTTCAAATATGAACCCAGAAACATTAAAGGTTAGTCTTAATCCAATTGGAAAGAACCCAATTACAATGGTGCCTAATTCATTATTCTTAACAGGAGATTGGGAACAAGCAATATCCGTTATGAATGCACAAAATCAAATAACAAGTGATAGTTTAAATGATATTGAGGGTACAATTAAGAGTTTACTTGTCATTCTAGGTGCAGAATTTGAAGATGATGATGAAGATTTAAAGAAAATCAAGAAGAATAGAGTTATGACACTTACAAAGGGTGATGGTTCTACTGGTGGATTAGATGCTAAATTTATCGCACCACAACTTGAAAGTACAAGTGTTGAAAACATAAGGGAATATTTAGAAGAAGCAAGAAATGTTATTACTGGTATTCCTGATAGAAGTGCTAATTCTAGTGGTGGAGATACTGGAATGGCTGTTCTTAATAGAGATGGTTGGACAGATATTGAAATTGTTGCACGACTTAAAGAAATGTTTTATAAGAAAGCAAAAAAAGAACAGTTGTCAGTTGGTATTGAGATATTAAAGAAACTAGGATTAATAAAAGAAGATGTGTCAGTACTAGATATAGATATATCAGTAGGTAGACACACAACAGATAATCTACAAACTAAGACACAAGCATTTGCTAGTTTAGTTGCAAGTGGAGAAATATCTACCCTAGATGCTTTAGAATTGGCTTGTCTTACTAATAAATCACGTGAAGTTGCAGAACGTGGAGAAGAATTTAGAAAGAAAAGACAAGAAGAAGCAGATGAGAGAATGCAAAAACAACAAGAAAATATGAATAATAATCAAAATAATGATAAAAAGTCCACAACTAATGAAAATTAGTGGAAATAAATTGACCTACCTATCGGTCGTTTAAATAATTTAGGATTCTATTCGACAGAGAAGTCGTTTAATCACTAGAAGGAGGAAATGAGATGAATGAATTACAAGCCCTAATGGGTGATGCCTTTAAGGAAGGTATGAGTGCGGAAGAAATAGGAGCATTTTTTCAAGGTAAAAAATTTGCAGATTTATCAAGTGGTAATTATGTAGATAAATCAAAGTATGATAATCAAATTAATACATTAAATGCGAAATTAACTGAAAAGGAAAATGAGTTAAATGCAAAACTTACAGATGATGAAAAAAATGCAAAAGCAAATCAAGAACAAGCACAAAGAATACAAGAACTAGAAAAAGCATTAAAAGATAATACAATTAGTGGAAACAAAAACGTTGTTAATAGTGTTTTACAAGGTTCTAGAGATATTTTAGGTATTCAAGCAACAGATAATGATTTTACTACTTTTGTTGACAATATAACAACAGAAGATAGTGATAAAACAAATAAAATTGCTAATTATGTTTCTGAAATTATCAAGAAAAGTTATGAAAAAGGAAAAAAAGACGCTATGAAAGATGCTATGGGAAATTTTGGTAAAAACAAGACACAAGGTTCTGACGGTACTGGTAATAGTGATATTGAAAATGTAGGAAAAAGATTAGCAGAAAAGAAAAACGGTAAAAAAGAAACTTATGATTATTTTAAATAGAAGGGAGAATATTCAATATGGATATGAGTTTTAAGAAAACTACTTATGGTAATAGAAAGTTCATATTAATTGGACAAGATAGTTATTATATCGCTTTACCAGTAAAACTTAGTGGTAGTGCTAATGCTACAATTAAAGCAGGACAACCTTTAGTTGGAAATTTAGCAACTAGATTATCTACTGAATTTACTGCTGGTACAAGTGGTGCTGTTGGTATTTCATTACATGATGAAGTATTAGACGGAAACGGAAAAGGAAATGGAACAATTTTAGTAGCAGGTTGCGTTGATAAGTTAAAATTAGAAAGTGATATGGTAACTGCTATTGGAAATGCAAACCTTGATAATATAATTCTTACAGAAGGGAGTGCAATTTAATAATGGCTAGTATATATGATTTAGTAACTGCCCGTAATGTTAAAGATTATTGGGTAGAGTTAAATAGAAATGAACAACCTTATTTAGGAGAAACATTATTTCCAGTACAAAAACAATTAGGAACTGAAATAGAATGGATTAAAGGTGCTAATAATCAACCAGTTGGTATTAAATTATCAAGTTATGATGCTAAGAGCATTCGTAGAGATATGCAAGGTATCACAAAATATAAAACTGAAATGCCTTTCTTTAAAGAAAGTATTTATGTTGATGAAAAATTACGTCAACAATTAAATAACTTTATAGATGCAAATAAACCAGAAATAGTTGATAGAATTTTAGCAAAAATATTTGATAGATTAACTAATTTAATTAAATCTACTGATATTACTCTAGAAAGAATGAGAATGGAAATTTTAACTACTGGTACACTTACTTTATCAAGTAATGGGCAATCATATCAATATGATTATGAAGTACCAGCTAGTAATAAAGTGACTGTTGCAAAATCTTGGAGTGATCCTGATGCTGATATAATTGGCGATATTAATAATTATATCTTAATGATGAAAGCAAAAGGTGTTAAAATTACACGTGCTATTTGTAATACAACAGTAATTAGAGGTATGCTTAAAAATACTGCTATGAAAAATGCTATTTATGTATTTGCAGGTGGTACAGTAAACTTAACAGAAGAAAATGTTAAGAGTTATATAACTGCACAAACTGGTATACGTTTTGCTGTATATGATAATGTTTGGGTAGATGAAGCTGGAACAGCACATAAATATGTACCAGATGGTACAGTAGTATTAATTCCTGATGGACCTTTAGGAAATACTTATTTAGGTACTACTCCAGAAGAAAGTGATTTAATAAATAACTTAAATGCCGAAGTTTCAATAGTAAACGAAGGTGTTGCTGTGACTACTTCACAAATGGTTGATCCAGTTAATGTAGATACAAAAGTATCAATGGTTGCTTTACCATCATTCGAGGAAGCAGATAAAATCGTAATTGTTGATACAGAAGTAGTAAGTGGATAATGATAACAATTAAGAAAGATAATGATACAAAAATTGTAACACAAGGTGCTTATAGGGAATACTATGAGTGCCTTGGTTATGAAATAGTTAAGAATGAGAAACCATTAAAAAAAGAAGTAGAAAAAATAAAAGAAGTAGACAAGAAAACAGATAAAGGTAAATTAGATGGATACTCTAGGAAGTAGGTGATTTAATGTTATACATAATTAACGGAAAGTATTATATTTTAAGAAATCGTGAATATGTACACGTTGATGTAGAACTTGCTAATGGAGAGTTAAACATCAGACCTGATAGAACAGATGTTAAGGAAGTAAATGATAAAATTACAGTAAGAAGCGTTTTAATTGATAAAGTTATTTCTGATTTAAAAAAAGAAACATCTAAAAAATCAAATAAATACGATATGTAGGAGGGATAGTATGGATGATAAGTCATTAAATACTTTTGTAGGTGAATTGAAATCTTTACTAATAGCAAGAGATTTTGATATCACTGATAAAGATACTCCTATCTTACGATACGAAATTAAAAGAGCGATAAGGGAAATTAACCGTTGTAGAAGATTTAATGCAACTGATGAAAAACCTTATGATGAAAAGTATGAAGATTTAATTATCCCCCTTGCAATAAGTGCTTTTGCTAAAATAGGAGCAGAAGGAGAGAATGTACATAGTGAGAATGGTATTACAAGACACTATACTTCTGGAGGAGATTATCCAAAAGAAGAACTTAGAAAAATAATACCATTGATAAGGTAGGTGAAATTATGGCACATCAATTAAGAAACCTACGAAGAAATAAAAGAAAATTATATCTATGTCAAAAATATGTTGAAGAAGGAAAAGATTTTTTCCACGAACCTGTACTTATTCATGAAAATTATTTACCTACTAATAGTGAGGGAGATTTAATCTCGATTGGTATGGATTACCCAATGTATTTGAGAATGAAACCAGAGATTAGTGAGAAAGATTTATTTCATGAGGGTGACAGGTTTTATATTTATACAATACCACCTACAACACATGATAAGATTTGTAAAAATGCAGATTATGAAATTTATAAGAAACCTATGATACACATTGACAGTATGGAAGTTATGTTAAGACGTAGAAGTGGTGTTAGAAATGAATCGTAATGTTGTCATAGATGAAAATAATATTAAAGATGTGATAAATGCTTTTAAAAGTATTTATGATAATATAGATAAATATGTTGAAAAAACTGATAAAAAAATAATAGAAGAAGGTAAAAAATACTTAGATAAACAATATGCAACTAGATTTAAAGATCCTAATATTACAGATATAAGTACTGAATATGAAAAAATAGATAACGGTTATAAACTTATAGCAAAAGGTAAAGATGTTATTTATGAAGAATTTGGTACTGGTGATAGAGGTGAAGAAAACCCACACCCAGATAAGTCAAAATACAATTTGAACGATTATAATAGTGGTACTTTCATAATGAGTGTAGAAGATATTGGTAATCAAGAACTTTTAGATTATTTAAAACAGCAAGGAATAACATCTGGTAAATACTGGACATATAGGAAAAATGGTGAAAAACATTTCACACAAGGTGTTCCTAGTGGAAAAGAGATGTGGAATACTAGAAATCAACTAATAAAAGAAATAATACCAAAAGCAAAAAAAGAATTGGGGGTGGAACTTCTTGATAAGTTTACGAAATCAATTAAAAAATGATTTACAAGAATTATTTACAAATAATGAAGAATACCCCGAATATCAAGATACTATTGTGAAAGATAAGTATGAAAAATATCCAGAAATCACATATCCTATAATCACTATTGATGAAATGAATAACGAAGCTGTTGATAGATTTTTCAATGATGAAGGAGAACAAGTTAGTTATGTTAGTTATCAAATAAGAATAGATTGTGAACAAACAGAAGAACATACTGCGTGGGAAAATGTTGATATTATGGGTAATATCATAGATGATTATATGAGTGGGGAAAGATATTATTGTTTAAGAAGAATAGGTAATTTTGCTAAATATCCAATGCAAAATGATGATAATGTTATTGTAGGATATTTAAGATATGAAGGAAATGTAGATATAAATACGAATACAATTTATAGGAGGTAATAAATTATGGCAATTAATTTATCAACTGCTGGAATACAATTATTATATGCTGTTGAAACAACTGCTGGTACAAGACCTACAAGTGGTTATACAAGAATTAGAGGGATTAAGTCAACTCCAAGTTTAAACCCTGCTCCAGATACACTTGAAACCACTACTTTAGATGAAACAGAATATAAAACTTATATTGATGGATTAAAAGATTTAGGTGGAGCGTTAGAGTTTACATTCAATTTAACAGAAGAATTGATAACAACTTGGGAAAATTTAATGGATGCTTATGAAGCAGGAAAATTAGCAAATAAAGCAACATGGTTTTGTATTGTGGTACCTGATTTAACAAAAGCATTTTTCTTTACAGGAAACCCTAGTGAAATGGGATTACCAGAAACAGAAGTCAATGCTGTATTAGAAATCACAAATTACATTACACCAACAAATGCTCCAGCAAAATTTGATAAACCAGCAGAATACGTATCTGGTTAATAATGAGAAAAGGATGTGTAGAAATTGAATACAAAAATCAACTTAACATATAAAGGTGTTAAATATACTTTAGAATATAATAGAATGACTGTTAAAATGATTGAAAGCGAAGGTTTTGATTTTGAAAAATTTTCAAGTCAATTAATGACTATGATAGGACTTGCTTTTAAAGGGGCATTCTATAAAAATCATAGAAAGGTTTCTCAAAATCTAGTAGATGAGATTTATTCAGAATGTAAGAATAAAGAAAAACTGATGGAAACAATCTCAAAAATGATAAGTGAATGTTATGACACTTTGACAGAAGAACCTAGCGAGGGAAACGCAGAGTGGGAAGTAGTGAGTCTTTCACCACAAGTGGAAACTCTAGAGTAGAGTCTATTTCCCTCACAAAACTTTTTGAACACGAATGTCCTTATTATATGTCATACGGTATGAGTTTTGATGAGTATTGGTATGGTGATGCTTATTTAGTAAAATTCTACCGAGATGCTTACAAATTAAAAATAAGATATGACGATGTGTTTATGTGGAAACAAGGCATGTATATATATGAGGCACTATGTGACGTATCTCCTATATTACATGCTTTTTCTAAAAAAGGAACAAAACCTCTACAATATCGTAGTAAACCTATGAGTGAAGAAATTAGACAAATGGATACAGAACGAGAGAAAGAAATTGCAATCAAAAATGAGCGAATGAAAGCAAGGATATTTTTTGAAAGATGGGCTAGGGCTACGAAAAAACATTTCGATAATCAATAGATTAGAGGTGATTATATGAATACAGATACACTTTCACTTATTGTTAAAAGTTCGGTTGATAAGGCAAAAAATAGTGTAAAAACAATGATAAATGTGTTTCAACAATATAGCAACACACTTGACAAAACTAAAAAAAGTATGCAAGATGTTGGAAATAGTACAAATAACGTTGATAATAACTTTAATAAATCTGTACAAAATATCGAAGAAATGACAAAAAAATTAGAAAAAATGAAAAACACTTATAAAGGATATAAAAAAGCATTTGATGAAAAACCTGCTTATATGTCGTATGGTATTTACAATCCGACTTACAATGAAAAAACAAATGCTTATGATTCTTTTGATAAAAATATATTTGTCAAACAAGGTATGTTAGATGAGAAATTATCAGAAATTAAAGAACTTGAAGCAGAAATAAAACTTTTACGTGGTGAAACAGATAAACCTATAAAACCAAAAATAATGGTTCCAAAAGATTCTATACAAGGTTTGAAAAATATTGGTAAAGATGCAGAAAATAGTAGTAGAAAAATAAGTCGTTTAGGTAATGCTATGAGAAGTATCGGTAATATTTCCAAAAACATTGGTTCTAAAGGATTTGATTCTTTAAAAAATAAGTTCAAAGATTTTACTAAAGGTTTTGGTAAAGGTGTAGATAATAATATAAAAGAAATAAAAAAATTAGCATTAGGATTAATTGGTGTTAGAACTGCCATGTCAGTTCTTACAAAATCGGTGAATGCTTATTTATCATTTGATAGTGAATTACAAGATTCTCTTAATAACTCTTGGAATATGTTAGGTTCTTTACTTGCTCCAGCGATTGAATTTGTTGCTAGAATGTTTGCTATTGCTACCAATTATGTTGCACAATTTGTAAATGCTTTAACTGGTATAAATCTAGTTGCTAGAGCTAATGCAAAAGCATTACAAACACAAGCGAAAGCAAATGCAAAAGCAAACGAAGCACAACGTGGATTGTTAGGTATGGATGAAATAACTAATTTACCAACCGAACCTGGTGGTGCTGGTGAAGCACCTCAAATAAAAATGGATGGTACAATAAAATCTTTTAAAGAATTAGATGATATACTAAATCATTTGAAAGAAGGAAAATGGCATGAGGTAGGAGAAGATATTGCAAGAAATATAGATAATTTATTGAGTAGTATTAATTGGGTGAATGTTAAACAGAAAGCGTATAAAGTCGGTTATAATTTTGCAGATTTTTTAAATGGTTTATTTGAAGTCAATTGGAGTCAAATAGGTAATACAATAGCAGAATCATTCAATACTTTTACAAAATTGATACAAGGATTTGTAGAAAAATTCTCATTTATTAGATTTGGTTTTGACTTAGGTAATATGTTTACCCATGCAATAACCGATATTGATTGGAAAAATTTAGCAATTACTATAAATGAAGGTATTCAAGGTATTGCTGATACTATTTCTATGTTTTTAACAACTACTGACTGGGGTGGTATTGGTGAAAGTTTTGCAACTTTTGTTAAAAATATAGATTGGGGTAATATTTTATTTCAAGCGATTAAATTAAGTATATCAGCATTTAATGCTTTTCGAGAATTTTTATCAAGTTTTTTAGTAACTTTATTTTGGGATGTTATTGAACCAGTTAAAGAACCATTCGTTACAATAGGTGATATGTTTTATAATTTTATAAATACTTTAATAACTTCAATAGTGGGATTATTCATAGCACCTATAAACTATATAATTAATAGTTTTTCAATGTTAGTTAATACTATTAAATCGTTACTAAAAGGAGATTTGCTAGGTGCAGTCAAAAGTGTTGCTAAAGGTATAGGTAATGCATTCATTATAGCATTAAATGCGTTAATAGATGGTTTAAATACAATAATAGCACCTATAAGAACTGTTTTAAATGCTTTGGCTAATGTTACAGGTTACAAAGGTAAATTTGATAAAGTTAGAATACCAAAAATACCTAAACTAGAAACAGGTACTCCAGAAATTAATACAGAAGGTTTATATCATTTACATGAAGGTGAAATGGTAGTTCCAAAAAGATATAACCCTAACACAGATGGTTATGACAGTGGTAAAGATAATAGACAAATAATCGACTTATTAATATCATTAAATGCAAATTTAATAGATTATGCTAATAGACCTATTGATATTAATATGAATAGTAGAAAAGTTGCAGAAGCAATTTATGATGATACTCAATTTTTAGATAATACAAAAAACAAATCTACAGCAGTAGTAAGGAGTTGATAATATGGCTTTATTAGACGTTAGTGTTGATAATAAACAGAGTTGGATACCTCTTCCAACTCCTTCTCCTGATAATTATTCACCTACATACACACATCTTGAACGATCATACCAAGATAGTTTGGGATATTTACATAGAGATATAGTAAGACGTGATAGAGCGAAAATTATATGCGGTTGGAATAGATTAAATAAAGACCAAATGGCATTGTTACAATATCTATATGATCTTGATTATATATATTTACGTTATAGCGATAATTATTCTCAAAGAAAGGAAATTAAGTGTTATGTCGGACCTGTTGATGGTAAAACTAAGTTTATAAACCCACAAACATATGAATTAACATTAAGGACTGACGTAACTGCTGATTTTATTGAATATTAATGATAACAGTTAGTGATAGTTTTAAAAAAGCAATTAAAAGTGATACACGTGAAATATATGGATACGTAGAAGTTAAATATCAAAATAAAAATTTTGATTTGGAAGTCAATACAATTCCTACTTCTTCACCATTAACAAAAGAAAATGGTATTGTACAAGATAATAAAATATTGCAGAAATATGCTAGTTTGGAGAATAATTATACATTATTAGATGGTTCTTTTATGGTTTGGAATGAAAACAACATATTAGATAAAGGATATATAAGTGATGATATCTTTAATGATATGCTAAGTACACAAATTGTGATTACAAACGATGATACTACTACAACTACTAAAGGTATTACAATTTATTTTAAAGAAAATTTACCATTTAGTTTTACAGTTACGATAACGGACGTAGATGGTAATGTAATAACAGATGACGTCACTAATAATCAATCTTATGTTTATCAATACATTTTTGCTAATGAAATAGTTGTATCTTATATAAGTATTGATATCACTAGTGTAGAATTTCCACAAAATAGATTAAGAATAGCAAGTATTGATTTTAATTTAAGTGATTTTTACGAGGGAGAAGAATTAGTTAATTTTGAAATAACAGAAGAATTAGATTTATTATTAGAAAGTATACCTATTAATAATTGTTCTGTAAAATTAAATAACTATCCAGATTATAATGGTAAAAGTAAATTCGATATATTAAATCCACAAGGGATAACCGCTTTTTTAACAGACAATGTTCAAGTCAAACCTTATGTTGGTGTATTAACAGAAGAAAACGGTATAGAGTATGTACCTATGGGTGTTTTCTATCTTACCGATTGGAGTTCTGATAATGATGGTAATGTAACATTTAATACGTGTTCTATATTTAATAAATTTGAAAGTAAATCAATGATAGTTGATCAAGATTTTTTATGGTATGGTGTATCTCCAAGAGATATTAAGAATATGATAAAAAACCAAATTGATGCAGACGTTGATTTTGATTGGCATCAAAGTAATGTAGTATCTAATAATGCATTAAGGAATCCAAATTTATCAGAATATATAAAACATGCTATACCTCAATTCTTATTATATTTAGAAGGTCAACACGCACCTTATGTTTTCCATTTTAGAAAATTTTATATAAATAGATATGGCGTTATAACATTTAATGAATTGAGTGAAGAAATATTAGGTAATTTTAGTCGTGAATTTTTAAAACAAGATTTAATTTATACGAATTTAAACGATATAAAATATTTAAAAATCAAATATGATTTCTCAAAAGGTGATGATACCACAAGTAATTATACTGTATTGTCACAGTCATATATATTAAAAAATGAAGAATCGTATGCATGGTTTACAATAGATGAGTTTTCACTATCTATGTATAATACTACACCAACACTTACATATACTGTTACATCTGGTAGTGGCACGGCGACATTAATCGCTTTTAATTATAATATGATACTTATTAAATTCACAGGTAGTATAGGTAGTGAATTTTCAATCACATGTACGGCTAAAAGTCGTCATATTAATGGTTTTAACTCAAACGAAATTGTAATAGAAAATGATGTAGAAAATGGTGATACAATTACTATGGATTTTTCAGAATATGGTTTTGGTTTTGTAGAAAGTAGTAATTTATATCATTTACCACTTATATATTTTAATTTATCACCTAAATATAAAATATCAGCAGAAACAATGGGTGATCCTAGTCTTGAAATTGGGGATACAATAAATATTCAAACAAAATATCAAGATATTAATAATGGTTATAAAAAAATGATAATTACGAAACAACAATTTACTTATAATGGTGGTTTAGAGTGTTCTATTGAGGGTGTTGGTCGTTAATTGAAAATATTTGAAAAATATGATATAATTGTAAAGGAGATAAGATAGTATGAATAATACATATAATGGTAATATATATTTAACAAGGAATGATTTAAACAGTATTGAATATGAAATAGGATTACTAACGGAACAAATACAAGAAAATATATTTAATAATCAAACATCTTCTTTACAAAATATCCAAGTTGGAGATAACTTAGATTCAAAAATATTATATTTGGATATACCTACTGATTTTTATAATACTTATGATGGTGTGAGGTTTATTGATGTTGCGACCACAGATAAAAACAATACAATATATCTGATGTATACTAGACTTGATCCAGCAGGTGAAGATGTCAGACAAATAACAAGAATACAAGTAAAATATCGTAAAAAAGGT